>JGI24695J34938_10002735_pt1 | contig 12972 bp, 14 predicted proteins | sample TergutCo191P3_FD_34938 | JGI IMG/M metagenome (IMG submission 34938) | reverse complement strand
TTTCATCGTTATACTCAACATCGACTCTGGATGAAAGGTCGGCGGTTTTTATAATATTTTCCATCGCGCCCGCGATTTTTCTCATTGGGTTTGTCAGTCCCCTTGTAACCAGTATAAGCAGTAAAGCCGCGAACGCGGAAGCCGCAAGCAGGGTAATTATTGTCTGGATTGTTATTGTATTTGCGTCGGCGTAAAAAACATCTTCTCTCTCGCTTATAATAATAAACCAGTCAAACGGAGAAAAATAAAAAGCCTGAAATATTCTTTTTTCGCCCGCTATAACCGCGGACTGAAGCCCCTGATTTTCTTCAATTAAAATATTTTTTAATAATTGTTCTTCTTCGGGCGTAAGCTGCAGCGCAGATGTTGACATTGCGATTCCCGAGCGCGACTTTTCTATCGAGAAAATTATTTCTGATTCGCTGAGAATTATGCTGCGGCCGTAGAACTCAAGTGTTTTTTTTGCGGCTTCGATCATACCGGGGTTTTTCGCGAAATTATTATCGATTAACAGCGCCCATTGATTATTTGAGTATTTTTCCAGCTCTCCCAGCTTGAATCCCATAAGCTGACGCGCAAGACGGGTAACGCCGTTTACCGCGTGAAAATATGAAGCTGTCTGTGCAAGGAATAAAGGAACGATGATCAACGGCAGAACGACGAGAAACATTTTTAGCCGGATTTTCATATAATAATTTTAATTGATAAAAAGAAAAATCTCAAGCCAGACCCATAAAATCCGAAAATAATAGTATGAAACGTTATAGCATTAAATGTATGCCGGGTAATTTTGAGTATATCGATGTATTAAAAGAATCGGAAGATGAGTACCTTGTTCGTTTTACGCGCAGCAGAAACGGAAATATTAAAACCACTGAAGAAACGATCGCAAGGCATCTTTTTAATGTCTGTTTAAAAACCGGTTACTTAAATCCGATGTCGGAAAATTCTGTCGCGTAATATCCGCGGTTCATTATTAAATGAATAAAACAGAGTGGTACAGGGACACTGAGTTCTGGCAAATTTTTTCTCCTATTATGTTTGATGAGGCTCATTGGGCGGAAGTACCCTTAGTAGCCGACGCCGTTACGCGCCTTTCCCGTTTTAATTTATACGGCGAGACATCAAGCGCCATGTGGAAAGAGCCTTTGGAATCTCCTCCTAAAATTCTGGACATCTGCTGCGGAGTCGGGCGGGTCAGCTGCGAGTTCGCGCGCATGGGTTTCTCCGTGACCGGAGTGGATATTACAGAGTGTTTTTTAAATACCGCGATAGAAGACGCTAAATACGAAAAATTAAATATTGATTTTATCCATTGCGACGCAAGAGAATTTGTCCGCAAAAATTATTTTGATACAGCAGTTAATCTTTATATTTCCTTTGGATACTTTTCCGATCTGAAAGATGATTTAAAAGTATGCGTAAATGCTTATGAATCGCTTAAAAAAGACGGTTCGTTTATTATAGAAACTCTCGGCAAGGAAATCGCTGTCCGCGATTTTGTCGAAGCCGAATGGTTTGAACGCTCCGGCTGCACTGTGCTTACAGAGTATAAACCTGTCGATTCATGGACATTTCTTAAAAACCGCTGGATAATTTTAAAAGACGGAAAAAAAGTTGAAAAAATCTTTACGCAAAGATTATATTCCGCTTCCGAATTAAGAGCGCTTCTGCACGAAGCTGGTTTTAAAAATGTTGAAATCTACGGTGACTGGGACGAAAGCCCGTATAACCAATACGCCGCCAAGTTGATCGTTGTTGGCAGAAAATAAATTATAATTAAAACTGTTCCAAAACATCAATTAATTTACTTGTTGGTAAGTCGCCAGTAAAACATGATCGTAAAATTTTAGTATATTTGTAGGCGGGAGCAGGCTCAACGTGATGTCTCACGCAAAAATCTAACCATGAGCTCAATTGTTTTTTTATTTCCCATATGGTAAAATTAGTCATCACAAATAAAAGGAGACGATTAACATGAGTAAAAAATTAAAAGCAGGAATTATCGGATGCGGCGGAATCGCGGAGCAAAAACACTTAACATCAGTTTTAAAAATTAAGGAAGCGGAAGTTACAGCTCTCTGCGACATTATACCCGAGAAAGCGCAGGAACTGAAAAAGAAATTTTCGCTGAACGACGCAAAAATTTATTCTGATTATAAAGAACTTTTAAAAGACAGTTCCATCGATGTTGTGCATATCTGTACTCCCAACCGTTCGCATTGTCCTATAACCGTTGATTCACTTGAAGCGGGGAAGCATGTTATGTGCGAAAAACCGATGGCGGTAAGTTTTGAAGAAGCGAAAAAAATGACGCAAACCGCGAAGAAAACAGGAAAAGTTTTAACAATCGGCTATCAATACCGCTGCAATCCCGCGCCCTTATATTTAAAAAAGGCGTGTCAGCGCGGCGATCTTGGGGATATTTATTTCGCAAAGGCTCATGCTATAAGAAGGAGAGGAGTTCCGACATGGGGAGTATTCCTTAAGGAAAAAGAGCAGGGCGGCGGTCCTCTTATTGATATCGGCACTCACGCGCTTGATATGGCTTTATGGATGATGGACAATTATAAACCTAAGTCCGTAACCGGAAGCGTTTATAAAAAGTTAGGTGACAATCCCGACAGCGGAAATATCTGGGGGCCGTGGGATCCCAAAGAGTATACGGTTGAAGATTCGGCGTTTGGTTTTATTACAATGGAAAACGGCGCGACTATTATTCTGGAAGCAAGCTGGGCGCTCAATTCGCTCGATGTCGGAGAAGCTATGTGTTCGCTCAGCGGAACCAAAGCCGGAGCCGATATGAAGGACGGTCTCAGGATTAATTCATCCGATCTTGGAAAATTAATGGTTACAAAACCTGACCTTGCCGTAGGAGGCGTCCAATTTTATGAAGGCAAATCGATGGAAGCGAAAGATATTGAGTGTCATAACTTTTATGACGCTGTTTTAAACAGAGCTGAACTTCGCGTAACGCCCGAACAGGCAATGGTAGTTACTCAGATTCTTGAAGGCATTTACGAATCCGGAAAAACAGGCAAACAGGTATATTTTTAATTTTACGCAAACAAGCGGAGAGAAACAATGAAGTTAGGTGTAATGACTGTGCTGCTTGGAGCGAAACCCGCGCAGGAAGCTTTCAGTTATCTGTCATCGCTTAAAGTGCAGACAGTAGAAATAGGAACAGGCGGATTTCCCGGAACCGCGCATCTTGATCCAAAAAATTTTCTTGCGGATTCCGGCGCCGCCGCTTCTTATAAGGAAATGCTGAAAAGATACAATCTTGAGATCAGCGCGTTAAGCACTCACTCTAACCATGTGCATCCGCAAAAAGAGATCGCCTGCAAAGCTCACGAGGATTTTATCAATACCTGCAGAGTCGCTCAAGCCTTGAATGTTGACACAGTTGTTACATTTTCAGGCTGCCCGGGGGATCATCCGGGAGCGAAATACTCTAACTGGGTTACATGCTCATGGCCTGAAGATTTTCAGAAGATTCTTGATTATCAATGGAATGATGTGCTTATACCCTACTGGCAGTCCGCCGTAAAAGAAGCGGCGAATTACGGCGTTACGCGAATAGCGCTTGAAATGCATCCCGGATTTTGCGTTTACAATCCGTCGTCTCTTTTAAAATTACGCAGGGCGGCGGGAGACGCAATCGGCGCGAATCTTGATCCAAGCCATTTATTCTGGCAGGGAATTAAGCCCGCGCAGGCTGTTAAAGCGTTGAAAGGCGCAATTTATCATTTTCACGCGAAAGACACTAAACTTGACGAAGTGAATGTTCAGGTTAACGGAGTGCTGGATACGGGTAATTACGCGAATGTTCTTGACAGAAGCTGGGTATTCCGCACAGTCGGCTACGGCCATGATTATCTTCAGTGGAAAGAAATTATTTCCGCGCTCGCCGCCTCGGGCTATGATCGTTCAATCAGCATTGAACATGAAGACAGCCTGATGAGCGTCAGCGAAGGACTCGAAAAAGCGGTGGCCTTCCTGCGTGAGGTGCTAATTTTTGAAGAACCCGAAAAAATGTGGTGGGCTTGATTATTATTTTTATATTTTAAATTGTGTCTTTAAGGTTCTCGGTGCCTTCGATCAGCGCGCCGAATCCGAATTCAAAATTACCCGATCTGATATCCTGAGCGAGTTTTTTCGCGTTTTTGTCCTCCTGCGGCGCTTTCCCTGAAGCGGTCTTTGCGTTTCCGGCGGCTTCTTCTTCGGCATGGGATTTGGCGATTGTAATTGCCTGACGGGCTCTTTCAGCAAGTATCGCGTTGCTGCTTCTTTCGCTGCTCCCCTGATTGAACTGTCTTCTTTCTTCTTCTGTGATATTTGCCGTGGTAACAAAACTGCGGACAGTTTCTGTTTTTTGTTTCTTAAGCACATACCGGGAATTGTCCACTTCCGGCATAGCTGGATCTTTTTTTGTGTGTTTATCGCTTTGAAGGTGAAGGATATCCTCAACTGATAAAATTCTTTTTTCTTCTTCTTTACCCATGGCGGTATTATACTTGATTTAGTTCCGAAAATCAAGCGCGATTATTTTTTACAACGCGCCGACTACTTTATGCGGCAAATATGGTTCTTCAAGGTATTTTATATCATCTTCCGTTATAATAACATCTAATGATTCAATATAATCCTCCATATAATTAATTTTTGTTCCGCCGATAACAGGCGCGGCTACATAAGGTTTTGATAAAAGCCAGGCAAGCGCAATATGCGGCATTTTTTTCCCGTATTTTAAGGCGGTTTCGGCGAGTCTATCGGCTATAGGTTTATCAATGTCCGCGCTCTTTAAATATTTGGCTTTATATACAGGATCAGTCTCGCTTCTTTGACTTCCGATAGACCAATCACGGGAAAGGCGGCCTGAAGCCAGCGGTGAATAAGGAGTGCAGGATACTTTTTGATCTATACAAAGCGGTATCATCTCACGTTCTTCCTCGCGGTATATCAGATTGTAGTGATTTTGCATAGAAATAAATTTTGTCAGATTATATTTTTCCGCGGTATATTGAGCTTTTTGAAACTGCCATGCGTACATAGCGGATGCGCCAATGTAGCGTACTTTTCCGCTTTTTATTAGATCATGCAAAGCGGACATTGTTTCTTCTATAGGCGTGTTGTAATCCCAGCGGTGTATGATATATAAATCAATATAATCCAAGCCTAAACGCAATAGGCTTTGCTCAGCTTCGTAAAAAATTTCTTTCCGCGAAAGTCCGCCGCCGTTAGGAGCCGTCTTTTTATTTTCCGCGTCATTTTTCGTTCTCATTGGAATATAAACTTTTGTTGCAATAACAATTTCTTCGCGAGGAAACGCTTTTATGGCTTCTCCTAAAAATATTTCGCTTGTTCCGCCTGAGTAACAATTTGCGGTATCAAAAAAATTGATTCCTAAATCGTATGCCCTTTGTATTATTTTTTTACTTTCCTCTTTTCCAATAACCCAGTCATGAAATCCTGAAGTTACTTCGCCGAAACCCATGCAGCCAAGGCAAATCCTTGACACATCAAGACCTGAATTACCGAGTTTTACATATTTCATATTTTCTCCTGAACAAAGCGCCAATAAAGCAGAGAGATTGTCCGTAAAGTACGAACATTAACCGCTAAAGCGAAAAAGTAATTCAAAGGAAGAAAACTATATATCAAATCACCTTCAAGCGCCTTCTGCGGCTTTGCGGTTAATATTTTTATTTGAAATCTCTTTATTTACCTACAGGTAATTTATTTTTTCTTGCCGGTTTTTCTGGTTTTGGTCTTTTTAAAAGTTTTTCCTTTAACCGCTTTTTTTGTTTTGCCGGTTTTTTTTACGGTGTTTGTTTTTACGGCTTTAGCGGGAGCTTTGCCTTTCGGCTTTACTGCTTTTGGAATACTTTTAATAATTTTAGTAAATTTCACATCCGAATTAAGCTCGGCGATTTCCGATGATGACTGAACATCAAGCCAGTATTCTGTAGCGTTGCCGAAAAATTGGCTTAAGCGCATTGCGATATTTACTGATATTCTTCCTTTTCCTTTTAAAATATTTGTCACAGACTGGTAAGCGACCTTAATCGATTTTGACAGAGCGAAAGCGTTAGTCTGATAACTATCAATGTAAGATTGAAGAACTTCACCCGGTGTTTGTGTTTTTTGCGATTTTGGCATAATTAACTCCTTAAAATAAATTTATATAAAAATACTATATTATAATTCAATAAATAACAAGCGGTCAAAAAATAATCCGCAGATAAAAAGCAATATAAAAATAAAAATCTATTAATAATGCCGAAAACCGGCGCAGCGGCGGACTGTTTCTTTTAGTATTGCGCAAATAAAAACGTTATTATAACATTAAAACACAGGAGAAAAATCATGAAAATGGAAACCAGATACGCTGAACACCCGGATGACATGCGTTATTTTGACACAAAAACACTGAGAGATCGCTTTCTTTTTGATAAAGTTTTTATAAAAGATGAAATAAGCCTATGTTACACGCATTGTGACAGGGTTGTTTTCGGCGGAGCAAGTCCCGCGGACAAGAAACTGCGCTTAGAAGGCGGTAAAGATTTTGGTAGCGATGTGTTTCTGGATCGCAGAGAAATAGGAATCATCTGCATCGCCGGAGCGGGTATTATTTCAGCTGACGGAATTGAATATAATATGAAAAAAGGAGACGGCCTTTATATTGGCAAGGGAGTTAAGGACGTTATTTTTTCGTCAACCGATAAAAACAATCCGCCTAAATTTTACCTTGCCAGTTCTCCCGCTCATACAAATTATCCTGTTGTTTTTATCCCGATAGAAAAAGCGAATCCGCGCAAACTGGGAGAAGCCGCGGCAGTAAACGTACGCACAATTTATCAGTATGTTCATCCTGCGGTCTGCCGGAGCTGCCAGCTTGTTATGGGAATGACAATACTCGAAGAAGGTTCTGTGTGGAATACAATGCCATGCCATACCCACGAGCGCCGCATGGAAGTGTACTTTTATTTTGACATTCAAAAGGGAGGAGTTGTTTTTCATATGCACGGACAGCCGAACCAGACGCGCCACATTGTTATGAATAACGAGCAGTCGGTGATTTCACCGTCGTGGTCAATTCATTCCGGCGTAGGAACAGGCGCTTATACTTTTATCTGGGCAATGGCCGGAGAAAATCAAACTTTTGATGATATGGATACTTTGGTTACAACAGAGTTAAAATAAGGAGATATTATGAGTAACGAAATATTTTCACTTAACGGAAAAGTAGCGTGGGTTACCGGCGGATCTTACGGCATTGGTTACGCTATCGCGGCAGCGCTTTATAAAGCCGGAGCCGCAATTGTTTTTAATGACAGAGGGCAGGAACAGGTTGATAAAGGACTTGCCTCTTATAAAGCTGACGGAATAAAAGCGGCGGCGTATGTCTGCGATGTGACAGATGAAAACGCGGTAAATGAAACTTCCGCGAAAATCGAAAAAGAAGTGGGAGTTGTCGACATTCTTGTGAATAACGCTGGAATTATAAAACGCATTCCAATGACAGACATGAGCGCGAAAGAATTCCGCGAGGTTATCGATGTTGATCTTAACGCTCCTTTTATCGTGGCTAAGGCTGTAATTCCTTCCATGATAAAAAAAGGCAGTGGAAAAATTATTAATATTTGCAGCATGATGAGCGAACTTGGAAGAGAAACAGTCAGCGCTTACGCCGCGGCGAAAGGCGGACTCAAAATGCTGACAAAAAATATCGCCAGTGAATTCGGGCAATATAATATCCAGTGTAACGGGCTTGGTCCCGGTTATATTGAAACGCCGCAGACAGCTCCGTTACGCGAAAAACAAGCCGATGGAAGCCGCCACCCCTTTGATCAGTTTATTCTAGCTAAAACGCCGGCTTCGCGCTGGGGAAAACCCGAAGACCTCGCAGGACCTGCCGTGTTTCTGGCTTCCGGCGCGTCTGATTTTGTAAACGGCCATATTCTTTATGTTGACGGCGGCATCCTCGCGTATATCGGTAAGCAGCCGTAAGGAGTTATAATGCCTGAGTTTGCGGCGCGGCAAAAACCGCTTCAGATCGGCCTTCGCGCGCATGACTACGGGGCGGGCGTCACTATCGAAGAGTTAGCTGAAACTCTTGATGTTTATAAACCTGCTTCTATTCAGCTTGCGCTTTTTAAAGCTTTAAAAAACGCTCCGTCTCCCGGCGGATTAAGTTCTGCGTACGCGCGAAGGATCAGAAAAGTATTAGAAGTAAAAAACATCGCGGTTGCTGTTTTAGGCTGTTATATAAATCCTATACATCCCGATAAAGACGAGCGCGAGAAACAGCTTTACAATTTTGAAGAGCATCTTCGCTATGCCCGCGATTTTAACTGCGCAATGGTGGGAACAGAAACAGGCTCCTGTAACGCTGACTGCTCGTTTCATCCCGATACAGAAAAACAGGAGTCATTCGATCTTTTATGCAAATCGCTTGAACGGCTTATTACAACAGCGGAAAAATGCGGATCAATTGCCGCGATAGAAGCGGTAGCGGATGTTCATACAATTTCAACCATAGAAAAAATGGAACTGCTTCAGCGCCGTCTTGCCTCTCCGGCGTTAAAAGTTATTTACGATCCTGTTAATTTAATTCCAAACGCCGGGTTAGCTGAAACTCAAAAAGATTTTTTCCTTAGGGCGTTTTCCGCTTTTGGCGATAAAATAACAGCAATACACGCAAAAGACTTCCGCATGGAAAACGGACGCAAAAACGGCAGATACAGCGCCGGGTTAGGTGAAATGGATTATTCCGCTTTATTAAAAATAATAGCGGAAAGGAAGCCTGATATTGATATACTTTTAGAAGACACTTCGCCTTCTACCGGAAAACAGGCGATGGAATTTTTACAGGAAACAGCGTTAAAAATATAAGGATATAAATACAGAATTCAAACATTTTTCTAATAACCCGAATTTATAAAGGTGGAATACATTAATAAAACAAAATTATTTATTAAGGAACTATTAGAACTATTTTGGTGTTTTTTTATTATCGGAGCGACCTTATTCGGCGGCGGTTACGCGATAATACCTGTCCTTGAACGTGAGCTGATAAAAAAAAGAAAATGGACAAATATGGACGAGGTAATGGATTATTTCGCCATAACGCAGATTACGCCTGGAATAATCGCTGTTAACATGGCGACATTTATCGGGTTTAAACGTAACGGCATCGCAGGCGGAATTGCCGCGACATTAGGGTTAATTATTCCCGGAGCCGCGCTCATGATTATTATATCTGTTTTTATTAAGCAGGCTGTTGAATATGAAATTATTCAGCAAGCATTTAAAGGAATCAGAATCGCGGTCTGCGCTTTGATTTTAAATACTTTAGTTAAATTAAAAAAAGGCGTAATAGTAAATTTTATATCGGTAATATTTATTATTATAGCTTTTATATTATCCGTGTTTTTTAACTTGTCGCCTGTGTTAATAATTTTTGGAAGCGTACTTGCAGGTTTAATTTTTTTTTATTGTTCTGTCATCGGAAAAGCAGTTAAACCGCGTTCACATGAAAAAAAACCTATTGAGAAAATTGAAAATAATGATGAAGAAAAAGGAAATAACGCATGAATCTTTTTCTTCTTTATATTGAATTTTTTAAGACAGGCCTTTTCGCCGTAGGAGGAGGACTTGCGACAGTTCCGTTCTTTTTTCAAATGGCGGATACATACGAATGGATTGATTATGAAACAGTAGGAAATTTTCTTGCAATCGCGCAGTCCGCTCCGGGAGCAATCGGCATAAACATGGCTTCTCTTACAGGGTTTAAAGCGGCAGGAATCGCAGGCAGCGTAATATCAGCACTCGGACTTGTAAGCCCTGCCATAATAGTAATAATTGCTTTATCATATTTTTTAAATTCTTTTAAAGAAAATAAAATCGCGGTTTGTGTTTTTTCTGTTTTGCGGCCCGCCGCTTTTGGCCTTCTTGCTTCGGCATTTTTTCTCGCGTTAAAGCTTGCCTTATATGACTCAAGCGCTCCTTCAATATTTGATTCAATCAGAATAAAAGAATTAATCTTTTTTATCATTTTATTTTTAGCGATAACAAAATTAAAAGGCCATCCGGTAATTTATATCGCAATAGGCGCCGCAGCCGGAATTATTATGGGGATGTATTTTCTATAGGTGTATCATCATAACTTGCAATATACCAGTTATTTCCTATTCGTTTATTTTTTATTAGTGAACCTCAATTTCCAGATCATGGCGAAGCCGTTGGAGTGAGGGTGTACCATTCTTGAATTCTCACCAGAAATTCGCAGGGTTGTTTATACTACCAACGCGATTGAGTCTGTATATTATACTCTAAAGGGAATTTTTTTACAATCTTCCATAAATTAAATTATGTATTACCGATACATATTCTCTTATATGCAAAGCCGGTAAAATATAACGCGGACTTCGGCTTGATAACGCGGATACATTTGTATATTTTAATTTTTTCGCTATAGATAAAGCCCTGAATATATGATAATCAGATGTAACAATTATTACATTTTTATCCAGCAAATTATAAAGATCGTTAGAAAATTTTAAATTCTCTTGAGTGTTTTCTGATTTATCTTCTGTAAGTATTCGGTTTATATCGATATTGTTAATCAGCAGCAATCTTTTTAACGCCTCAGATTCTGTTATATCATCTTTATAACCTTGTCCGCCTGACACTATCACCTTTGTCTCCGGGTTTTTATTCAAGTAACTGACAGCGGCAAAACCGCGCTCGGCCAATAATTGCGTTGTATTTTCGCTTGTGGCATGACAGCCGAGAATTATTAAATAATCCGTTCCGCTGTTATTTGTAATATTCACGCCGCGCATATTATTAATTATTAATATTTGAATAATAATAAAAGATAAGATAAAACAAAAGAACAAAAATCTTATTATGTATTGAATTGCTTTCGGCAGTTTTTTAAATAATAATAAAACAGATTCAATTTTAAATGATAAAATTGTTATTAAAGCTCCGATAAAACTTATTGTTAAATAAAAAAAATCAATCCTTTCCCGGTAAAGTGACGCAGCCGCAAAATAAATAAAAATGAGTATTCCAAAAAAAATCAGAAAATATTTAATTAATTTAAAAAAATTTATCCGCATAATTGGATTAAAATATTAGTACAAATGTTCCTATTGTAATTAATAAACCTCCAATAATTGTTTTTGCTGTTATTGCTTCCTTTAAAATAATAAACGCCATAATAATACCGAATACAATGCTTAATTTATCTATGGGTATTACTTTTGACGCCTCTCCGATTTGTAAGGCTCTATAATAGAAAAGCCACGATAAACCGGTGGCGATTCCCGATAATACCAAAAAAACAATATTTTTTTGACTGATGTTCGCTATTTCATTCTGCTTCCCGGTAAAAAAAACAATAGCCCACGCCATTACTAATACAATAACTGTTCTGATTGCTACCACCAAATTTGAATTTATGTTATCAAGCCCTATTTTCGCGAAAATGGAAGTTAACGCTGCGAAAAAAGCCGATAATAACGCAAACAAAATCCACATAGTTAATTATATTTTTATATAATTTACTTGTCAACGTTCAGGGGTGTCAGTCACCTTTTCCACATCGATATAAATTCCCAAAAAAATTTCTCTTCAGTCATGCAAAACGACGAGTTCACGCCATATATATACAGATATTTGTTGGACAACTTAAACCTTACTGAAGGTTCAATGTTGTTAACAAATCAGATTCCTCTCAGCGTGTTCATACTGCCGGGATTAAACAAAAAAGGAGCGAAAATGGAAAAATTACCAATGGACGCGGATATCCTGCCGCCAAGCGATGATCGGATCTTTAAAGTACTGCTTACACACCCTAACGCAAAGCAGGTGCTTATTGATGTTATCTCCTCTGTTATTGATCAGAATATTGTTGATGTTCATATCAAAAACAATGAGATTCCAGCGATGGACATTGATGAGAAAAATGAGCGTCTTGATGTAAACTGCACTATTGACACCGGAGACCAGATAAACGTGGAAATGCATTGTAACAGGCAGGATGAAATAGAGTCAAAGCACACGAACTTTATTAACAAATACGTATATTTTTTGACCGACCTTCATTCATCTCAGGAATCTAAAGGAAAAATGTACAGAGAATTAGTAAAAACATACCAGATCACGTTTTGCATGTACAATGTTTTACCGCAGATGCCGGATTATAAAAACTGGTTTACTCTAAAAACGAAAGACGGCAGGCAGCTTACAGATCAGATAAACATAATAATCATTGAATTAAGCAAACTAAGTGATATAATTAAGAAGCCTATAGAAAAACAAACGTCACTTGAAAAATGGTCATTGTTTTTCAGATACGCGTCTGAACGTATACACAGAAAAATGATAAATGAGATAATAGTACATAAGGAGGAGATAGGAATGGCGGCATCATTATTAAAGGAAATTAGCCAGGATGAACATGAACGCGCCAGAGCAATGAGCAGAAAAAAGTACGAGATGGATATGTACTCTGACTATCACTCTGCAATAGAAGACGGCAAAATTATAGGTCAAAGGATTGGCCTTGAACAAGGACTGGAACAGGGCTTAGAGCAAGGTCTGGAACAAGGACAGAAACTTGGCTTAGAACAAGGTCGTGAAAAAGGTCTGGCAGAAGAACGTTTGATAATTGCCAGGAATGCGCTTTCTGAAGGAGCGAACCTCGAATTTATCCATAAAATCACCGGGCTCTCTTTGGAAGAAATCGCGGCGCTTAAAGGTTAATAAATTTTAAATTAATTGGCGTTAATGTCACCCAACCCCCAGCAGGTGTCAGTCACCTTTCCACATTTACAATGTTCTAAAAAAAGTTTTCTCGCAAAGACGCAGAGCCGTAAAGTTAATATTCTAAATCTAAGTTCAACCTAGAACTCTTTGGTAACTAAATCCAACCACCAGCAGGTGTCAGTCACCTTT
>JGI24695J34938_10002732_pt1 | contig 12995 bp, 10 predicted proteins | sample TergutCo191P3_FD_34938 | JGI IMG/M metagenome (IMG submission 34938) | reverse complement strand
AAAGGGATTAAGAATAACGTTAACTTTTTCATTTTTTTAGTTTTAATTCATTAATTTGTTTTTGTAAATCAAGAATATATAACGTTAGTTCTTCCACTTTTTGTATGAGAATGGCGTTTATTTCGCCTATATTAATGCCGTTTTCTTCCACTTCGGCTGCGGAGGGCACGTTGGGCAAGTGTTTGTTTTGTTTAATAAAATCTTCTGTTTCCTGTAAAGACATTAAAGGATAGTCGTTTTCGAACACAAAATCGGGCCAGCCGGAGAGGGTAATGGATACTTCTTTTGCTTTTAATTTGCCATTAATATTGGCACTTTGCGCCTTAATGGAGCCGTTTACATCTAATTTTGCTTGAGGGTCATTTTTTCCAATACCCACATTTCCATCATCCGCCAAAAACAGTCCAAAGTTAAAATATCCACCGCCGCCGGGGTTCCAAGGTCTCCAAAAATTAAGCCCATAGCCGTAGTCACTTTCATTGTTAAGATACTCAATGCCCCACTTGCCGTTAGGGAAATTGTCGTTTATGTCGGCGCCAAAGAAAATAGAGCCGTTGGGCGAGCCTCCGGCTTTGCTCGAGGTTTTGGAAATTAAGATATTGCCATCCACAATATGCAATCTTTGTTTGGGAAGGTCGGTGCCAAGCCCTACATTGCCTTCAATAAAAGCATTTCCTGCAATTCTTGCACTTTGTGCTGCAGAGAAAGTGCCTAAGATTTCTGTGTTTCGCGCTTTAAGAGATCCTATAACATCTAATTTTGCTTGTGGGTTTATTGTACCAATCCCCACTTTGTCGTTATCACCAAGAAATAATATAGAGTTCACCAATTTTTCACCGTCTCTATAAAGAATAAAAATACTATCAGAGTTTGCCTTTTTGGAGAAGTTCAACCCTTTAATGCCGCTACTTGTGCTGGAATAGCCAATTTCCCACAATTCGGGCGGATTCATATTGGCAACTCCAAAAAAGAGCGCCCCTGAGGGGTTTTCCGATGTTTTGGTAAGTAATAGATTGCCACCTTCAATGTGTAGTTTATGAAGCGGTGTCTCTGTTCCCATGCCAATTTTTCCGTTCGGCGCAATGGTTAAGCCGCCACCGAAACCTTTTATCTCAAAATTAGCCTGCTCATGTTGTTTAAAAACAACCTCTTTGGTAGGCATACTGAATATGCTAAAACCGTTATTAGAACTGCTGCCTGTTTCAGGGGTAGTCAATTGCAACAAAATTCTATTCTCAGAGAAAGTATGCCCAAAGTTACACGATCTTGGATCTATTTGATAATGAATATATTACTATTTCCTTTTTCATTGCAAAAATAGTTTACAATAAATATTTATCTATTTAAAAATGAATAAGTTTAATTTAAAAATGAATAATTTTTAGAGATTAAACCTGCATATTAATGCGCGTATTCTATGCTATTTTCGATGGCTTTTTTTACAAAATTATTGAGTGTAGTTCCATGCATTTTTGCAGAAACAGCAGCTTTACGGTGCAATTCAGGAGTTATCCGCACGTTAAAAGTTCCTTTATAGCTTTTTTTAACCGGAATATTGTCTGACTTGCAGTCTTTTATATGTTCATCAACCATAAAATAAAAAGCATCTTTAAGTTCCTGCACTGTGCTACCTTCAAATGTAATCAAATCATTGATTTCTTCAATTTTGCCGAAAAAAACATTATCTTCTGCTGAAAAATGAACAGAACCGATAAAACCATTATACGTCAATATATTATTCATAGTACTATTTTTTATATCATATTAAACCTTTGTTTTTTAATTCTTTGGCAACCAGATCAAGCTGATAGCATTTCAGTATGTTCTCCGGATGCGGTTTGTGAAGTTTGATTTTGTGATCTTCTTTTGCGAAACAAACTCGAGAGCCTGCGCCTTGTATCTCCATGTATCCTAAAGATAACAACAATGTCTTTAATTCGTTGTATGTGAAATCTTTTGGGAATGAAAGAAACCGCAGTGCCAATTTGTCATTCTTTGACATACATAATTTTTCGGCAAAAATAGATTTTATTTTGAATTGCAACTAAATTTTAGTTGCAAATTGAAATATTACACTTTGAAACTCCTAAGTTTTTTCAAATTAAACTTTTCAATTCTTTTAGCATCCTTACACTGTTTACCGATAAACAGTATGAAGCGCGCTACCTATTTTACCTTGTTTTTCCTTTTAATAATGGATGTAGCGCAGGCGCAATTGTCTATTACCGGAATGGTGAAAGATACGGCGCAAGGAGCCTTAGCTTCGGCAACGGTAATGTTGTTAAACCCAAAAGATTCTACATTAGTAAACTATACTTCCTCCGATGCAAAAGGATATTTTGTATTTAAAAATGTAAAAAGAACAGGCTACATTCTTAAAGTCTCCCACATTTCTTATATGCATAGAGAAATGAGGATAGATCCTGTTGATGAACGGGAGATCAATTTGGGAACGATTGAGATGATACCGATTGCCGGTTTTTTAATGGAAGTGGTGATTAGGGAAGCCAAAGCGCCCATTTTTATTAAAGGAGACACGGTGGAATATGATGTGACTACTTTTAAACCACCACCCGGTTCTACCGTTGAAGACTTGCTGCGCAAACTGCCCGGACTTGTAGTGGACGCGGAAGGAAACATCTCTACCATGGGCAATGCAGTGAAAACGGTTTACGTGGATGGCAAAATGTTTTTTGGCAACGACCCTAAGATTGCCACCCAAAACTTGGATGTGCAAGCAGTTTCCAAAATACAGGTTTTTACAGAAAAATCGGAACAGGAAAAACTTACAGGAATCTCCGACGGCTCTCAAGATAAAGCATTGAATTTAGAGTTGAAAGAGGAATACAAAAAGGGCTATTTCGGAAAAGCAAGCGCCGGCTACGGCTGGGGCGCAGACGCCCCACACCGGTGGATAGCAAAGGGAAGCCTGAACTGGTTTACCGATAAACAGCAACTCTCTTTTATTGGCTACGGCAATAACTTAAACCAGTCGAATTTTACGGGTACAGACAGATCGGAGTTCTACGGACAATCTATGCAAGCCGGAAGCGATAACGGCGATTTTGGATTTAATTACCGCTCATCAAGTAGTAGTGGCATAACAAGCTCGTCGGGGGGTGGGGGAGTGGGGTTTTCAAATAATGGTGGCGGCGGTGTAAATTACAATTATTATGAAAAGAAGCTGAAATTTAATGCAGGGTATTTCTATACAGTAAGTAAAACTTTTAACGATGTGTTCGCTAAGCGGCAAACTTTTTTGAAAGATTCATCCTTTTGGAGAATGGCGAATACTCATAATGAAAACTTGCGCCAAAACCACAATCTTTCTACACGTGTTGAATATCAAATAGATTCGGCAAACAAAATTATCCTGCGGTCAAATTTTGGATATTCGCCCAATAAAAGATACTATCTTGCCGACCAGCTTTTCCAAACCGATGAGGGGGTAGATATTAATCTAAATTCAATTGATAATGAATATAATAACAGTAATCTCAATTTTAATTTTTTAACTATTTACAATCATCAATTTAAGAAAAAGGGAAGGAGGTTTGCCCTGAGCGGGTTCTATAATTACGGGGATGGAAATGAATTAGAAGATATTGAGAATAGTAACGAATTTTACGGAAATACCACAACTTCCTCTGACACGATAAAATTTTTGGTGATGAACCATAAATATTCTAAAGTTCACACAGCTAAATCAAGTGTTTTATATGTGGAGCCGTTAGGTAAAAAATTCTCGTTATTAGGGTTTTATAATTTTAGAAATACATTAAACCACAATAACAACCATTCAACAAATCCGGAAAATTCTAATGCTGAAATTGACTCACTTTGGATTCAGTATAAACATAATACGCTCTTTAACAGAGTAGGAACGTCGTTAAGTTACAGGCATAACGGAATTAGTCTGACTTTAGGAGGCGCATTTCAATCGTTGAGCATTCATGGAATTTATGAAACAAAGCCACAAAGTGTTGAGAAACTTGATGTTCCTTCTTACAATAATTTTACTCCCTATTTTTCAATGGCGCTACAACTTCCTAAAAACGTTCGAATAAACGGTTCTTATTCTTATGACGTTTCTGAGCCTGCCATCTCGTATTTATTTCCTATGCCCAACTTGTCGAATAAGATGTATATCATTTTAGGAAATGACAAGTTAAAGCCGGAACGCTCCCATGCTGCGAATGCAAACATTTCCTACTCAAATAAAGCATCCATGTTTCACATTTCCCTTAGAGGGAGTATGAGCTTTTTTGACAGTCAGATTGTTTATAACCAAAATACTGAATTTGTCCCCAATCAAGGGTTTGTTACTGTTTCCACACCAAGTAATCTAAAAGGAGGAGACCGATATTCTGTTTATTTGGGGACAAGTTTTCCCATTGTCAGAACCATACTAACTATGAATATTTCTGCGGATGGATGGCTTCGTCATTCGCCGGTTTTTATTAATCAAGTTGAAAACATTACACAGTCTCAAAGCTATAGAGGCGAAATAAGTTTTAACTTAAACATTGGACAAAGATTAACATTGGGTGCGGGGGCGGATATTTCCCAAACTTTTACTAAATATTCCATACAAGTGGATAGAAATCAGAGCTATATAAATTATATTATCTATATTAATACTAAATGGCAAGTGCTCAAAAAAACTTATATAGAGGGTAGTTATCGTTTTGATCGTAGCAGTAACAGGAGGCTTGATTTGGATCAGCATCAACATCTCTTGAATCTTGCAGTACGACAAATAATTGGCAAAAAAAACCAATGGGAATTGCGCGCAGTAGCCTCAGATATTTTGAACCAAACAAAAGCCATATCACAAATCGCAATGGGAAACTATACGGAATACAGGACTTCACCCAAACTTGCCCGATATTTTTTGCTTACGGTTGCCTATAATTTAAAAGGGTTTGAGGTAAAAAAACATTAAGTTTTCTGTTTCTGCTTTTTAGCTGCCGGAAACAACACATTGTTAAGAATGAGCCGGTATCCTGCGGAACTGGGAAAGAGATTCAGGTCGGTGGGTGGGTCTCCTACAAAGTGTTGATAATCTTCGGGATCGTGTCCGCCGTAGAAAGTAAAGGTGCCGTTTCCGTAGGTGCCGTGAATGTATCTCACTTCATCAAAAATTTTGGTTTCACCTAAGACAAGGATGTGCGGTTTAAGACGTTTCCGATTGAAGGCGGTGGTTTGCCCCATAAATCCGGAAATTACATTTTGGTGATTTTGTGTGAGCATGGTGGGCACGGGATCCCACTTTGCAGAAAACTCAAACAGCGTAAAGTAATCGTTCTTTTTATTTTGAGAGTGCAGATTGGGGCTCACATCAATATCAGAGATTTCGTAAATATGGGGATTTGTTACGAGAATAAAATCGGTAAAAGCAAAGCAGTTTTCGTAGTTTAGTTTCTGTTGCGCCTGCGGGTCCATCGGGTCTCCGTCGAAAGGGGTGTCGCAAATATCTACACCCTCTGCTGCGAGCGTCACATCGAAACTGTCTGGAGCAGAGCACATGGCGAACATGTAACCGCCACCCATTACAAAATCGCGAATCTTTTTGGCTACTGCCAATTTCATTTGCGACACTTTGGGAAAGCCTAACTTTGCTGCTGTTGTTTCCTGAAGTTTAACATCTTCTATATACCATGAAGAGTTCCTGTGCGAACTCCAAAACTTTCCAAATTGTCCGGTAAAATCTTCATGATGCAAGTGCAACCAATCATATTTGGGAAGCGCATCACTCATCACTTCTTCATCATAAATAATATCGTATGGAATTTCGGCGTAGGTAAGTACCAGCGTTACCGCATCGTCCCAAGGTAATTTATTTTTCGGAGAATAGACCGCTATTTTGGGTGTTTTGGTGAGCTTAATCTCGTCCATATTGCTTTCGGTGGCGGCAATTTCATTGAGAATGGCTGCTGCCTGAACATCGGCAATCACCTGATAGGAGACGCCTCGAATAATGCACTCATCTTCAATAGAAGGCGTAAATACACACATGAAACTCCCCCCGCGATAGTTGAGCAACCAACTCACATCTACCTGTTTAGCAATTGCAAAATAAGCAATCCCATACGCTTTCAGGTGGTTTTTTTGGCTCATATCCATGGGAATGAATAGATATGCTGCAAAAGAATAAGTTATTGTTAGTGAAAATAATAGAGTGATAACGAAAGATTTTAATTTCATAGTTTTTTAAAATTTAGTAAATTAACGGACGAGCAGAGGTTTTATTTTGGATTAGTGGCAAATAATTGTTTCTGGACTTCGACAATATGCCCCCAAAACAAGTTCATTCGAATCGCATCTTTGACACAGAGATTACTCAAGATGGAATTTATCCTTATTGCCGTTGCCTGAAGCCAACGGACAGAAAAAATGGAACTGACGGCAATGAGAAATCTACTCTCGCACACCTCATTTTTACCTAATAATAATTACAAAACAACCTCAGTAGCAAAATATTAGCCCCACAACCAAACAACCTCATTTTTCATTTTTTTCATTTTTTTTAACCGCAATGTGCGCAAAGATTTACGCAAAGGGCGCAAAGAAAATAGCGCTTGTAGTTTTCTTTTAGTGAAGTTTAGTGATTAATAATAATTTTCTTTTGAATAATGCTCCCTGTTAATGTTTTAATAGACAATATATATATACCGTTTGTTAATTCGGATACATTGATCATATTAGTATTATATTGTGCTAAAATTATTTGCCCTATACCATTGAGAATCTCTATGTTGGCAATGTCAGTACCCGCAATATTTATAATACTATTTGCCGGATTGGGATAAATCAAAATATTATCTTTATAATCAGCAATACCTACATCTATAAATATTTCAAAACACGTTTCATCCAAATCACATATAGAGGGATAAACAGGTATTACACAATATTTATAATTTCCATTTTCCAAGCCAGCAGTATTATCAGAATAAAAAATAGTGGTAGAAGGCACATGTTCTCTTAATTCATCATTTCTATAAATATCAAAACCTATTAAATTAATACTTTCCGGAGATTTCCAACTGAGATTCACTTGATCTTCTTCAGGAATATACACACCATCAAAATCGGTTAATGGAATACATTCAACACATTCATTCTGATAGGTTAAAAATACACCTTCATACATATCCTCAGGACTTGTATAAATCAATTCATCTAATGAATTATAAATCTCGAAATAATTTAATGAAGTGAACCAACCAATCCAAGAAAATAGAACTTCCCCTGAAGGCAATGCTACGATTTCTTCTGCGTAAGTAGTTCCCCATGGCAAATTAAGAAATCCATAATCTACTCCATCAACGGTAATTCCAATACCCACCTCAGGATACCATCCAATTCCATGTGGGTCAACTAATGCAAATCTAAAATTACACAAGGTGTTTGTTTTTTGTTCATTCTCGCTGTAAATGTAATCATTTGCAGAAAGGGTTACAAAATTCGTTATCAGCAATACGCTGAATAGGAAAGTAATAATTTTTTTCATGCTGAATATAATTTTCGTTAATAGTACTGCAAAGTAAAACTTTTTTTATCTTCATAAAGAACACGGTAAAAAAACACAGTTAGAGTTTCATTTTTTGATACTGTGAAAAAAATACTTATTCTGTTTTTTTGTGATTTATTATAAATTAAACAATTCATGTGAAATGGATAGTGTTACAGGATATTCGTAAAAATAGGTTTTTCTGTATTTACAGTATTTTATGGGAGCGCCCATGGTTTTTAAATATTTCAACAATCTAAAAACCGATACTCTCGATATGCCTAATGTATCGGCTAATTGATAAGCTGTGCCAGTGGCATTTAAACGTATTAACCTGTCTGTTCTTTCAATAAGTTCAAAAGTGTCTTTGTAATTTTTCATTTCATGCTATTTGTTGCAATAAAAAAACGTGGACTAAACTTTGCTAATTCGTTTCCACGAGGCCTAGACAACCTTTATTACTCAAATTAACACGAAAGCCCACGCCGAAGCATGAGCATCATCGCCTTACTCTATAGTAATAAAGTCCTCTACTGAGGAAATCTTGTTCTTTTTGATTTGTCTAGGATCGTGGAAACAAGAATATAGCAATAAATGCTTTTTTATTATCTGTTAATATTCAATTTGTTATGTCATAATATTTTTTTGTTATTAGATGTTGCAAAAATAGCAAAAAGGATATTGAAAAAAAACACATTTTTTTTTCAGAGTATCAAAAAATGAAACTCTAACTATTTTTTTTTGCGGTATTCTTAAAAGAAGTATGAAAATCCACATTAAATATGAACCAAATTTTAAAAAACATGAAAAAACTTTACACAATTCTAATTCTTTTTAGCATCGGAATTACACAGATTTATGCACAATGTTATCAATGTAACGGCACAAACTTCTTGACAGGCACATTCACAAATGCAACCGGACAAAATTCTTTTGTTGGTGGTAACTATTCTGTAGCAACAAACAACTATGGGTTTGTCTTTGGCGATCATTCTACTGTTAGCGGGTTAAATGGTATTGTTCTCGGTAATTATGCAAATGTATCTCAATCTGACGGTATTGCCATTGGTAGTTATGTAAAATCCAACGCCGCCAACAGCTATGTCTTTGGTCAATACCTAAATGCTACCGGCAGCAACTCCCTTACGTTAGGTATCGGTACTTCGAGCGGTTCGCCATTAGTGAACAGCAAAAACAACAGCATTATGTTTGGCGTTACCAACAAACCCTCGTTAACCATTGTAAAACCCACGAATGGAGATGTGGGGTATCTTGGCATTGGCACCGATGAGCCGCAAGAGATGGCGCATGTGGTAGGAAACTTGCTGATAGAAAGAACGGATCTGACTGCGAGTAGTTTGCAGTTTAAACATCCCAATACAAAAGGAATTGATCCGGGACAGGGTGGTGGCAGTACGCCATCTACTAAGCCCTATTATTGGGATATATTTTCGGATTCTGACGGGTTAAAATTTAATACTGTAGCAAATACTGCCGGCACACAAAGGATGATTATTAGTAGAACCGGTTCTGTGGGTATTGGTACAGAACAGCCGCTTCATAAATTACATATACAAGGTGGCAATCTTTTACTTACCAAAACATCGGAAAATCCCTCAGGGGCGCTCTTTTTCGGAGATAATACCGAGACCCCTGCGGAATTGTGGGAAGTTAGCTATAACAGTACAAGTAGCGGCATAAAAGGGTTGAATTTCTCAAAAAACACAAATTCTATTATTATTATTAGAGACGATGAAAGATTGTCTAACTCTGTACTCTTTCTCAGTGATGACGACAAAGTGGCTATTGGGCATTTGAACCCACAGGCAAAGTTAGATGTAAGTGGGTCATTTAAGGCGAAAAGTGCAAATGTTGTAGGAACTTTAACTGCCAATAGTGCAACTATTACCGACGCTTTAACTGCAAATAACGCAACAATTACCGGCGCTTTATCTGCAAATAGCGCAACAATTACCGACGCTTTAACTGCCAATAGTGCAACTATTACCGGCGCTTTATCTGCAAATAGTGCAACTATTACCGGCGCTTTATCTGCCAATATTTTGAAAGCGTCAAGCGCAGAGATTAAAGGCAAAATAAAAACGCAAGAAGTAGAAGTAACTTTATCCGGCTGGCCCGATTTTGTGTTTGAAGATAACTACCCTTTAATGAGCTTGCCGGAAACGGAACAGTTTATAAAAGCCAACAAACACTTGCCCAACGTGCCCTCTGCCGCAGCAGTGGAAGCCAACGGCGTGAATTTGGGCGAAATGAATGCCATTCTTATACAAAAAGTAGAAGAATTAACGTTATACATTCTTGATTTACAAAAACAAATTAACGAACTTAAAACGAAATAATCCTATGAAAAATAAATTAAAAGTTATACCCCTTCTGCTTTCTGCCTTCTGCTTTCTGCTTTCTGCCGTAAACGCCCAAATAGAAAAAAAAGAACTGAAACTTACGCCGGAAATGAAAAAAATAGTGCTTACGGAGATTCAAGACCTGTCTGAAAAAGATTACGCCGAATATGGCATAACAGACCGTTCGCAATTGATGAATTTGCATCTGGGAGAACCTATTCCCAAGTATAGAATTGTAAATAAAAAGTTACAAGACATAGACATTTCTAATGTGTTCCATCGTCTGTCTGAGGGTGAGTCTATTTCATTAAGATTCCAAAACGATTGGACTGTGCCTGTGATGTCTGATGAATCGCCTCTTTTATTTAGAAACATGAGGTTTGCAGATTCTGAAGGAAACAATTTTGGAGGAAACTATATACTTAGCGGAACTAAAAATATAATAGAGCATTTCCATAATTATGAATATAAAGATTCTATAATAGGTTCTGTAACAATAACTTCTTCAACTCTTGGAATGGATGATCTTCTTATTATTCGGAAAGAGAATCAAGATGTTTTTGTACAAGTATATGACGATGCAACGGGTGAATATTTTAAGAACGAATATCGTTTTAGCGAACTTCTTAACCTTTTAAAAGATTTACACTTGCGTGCAAAAGAAGCACGAAGGAGATATTATGATAAAATTGCCAATAAAAGTGAACTAAAAATAACACCGGAAATAACAAGAATGCTGATTAATCAAGCCTATTCGTTTCTAAAAAACAGGCCTGACGAGAGTCTTTCTGACTGGGGCATAAAAGACAGTTCACAGTTGGAACATTTACATCTGGGAAAGCCTATCTCATTGTATAGAATTGTAGATGAAAATTTGACATTTTTAGGTTACTGGGAAGTACCAGTGATGAGTGACGGCAAGCCTCTTTATTTTACAACGGTTTATCTTGAAGATGATGACCAATACCAATGGGGAGGTGCCAGCGGTGCTGAAATGGCAGAAATTATCCACAATTATGAATATAAAGATTTTATAACTGGATTCTTAGAAGTAATAAGTATAGGTATACGAGGATCTGGTTATCTTATTATTCGGAAAGATAATCAAGATACCTTTGTTCAAATGTATGACTATACAAAGGGCGAATATTTAAAGAATGAGTATAGTTTCCAAGAAGTTCTTAACCTTTTAAAAAAGTAACAGTATGAAAAAATATATATTATTACTCTTTTTGGGAATTACCGGTACTTTACATGCTCAGAAGATAGAGTTAGCAGTACCTGAAATTAGCGTTTATTCGAACTTTTTTTCGATCCGACTCAACTGGTGTGCTCCTGCCTGTGCAGAATGTGTGCTCAAATATCATAATATAAATATAGATCAATGCGATATAATGAACTACATTCGGATAAACTTCGGTATGTATGGCGGTAGCGCTTCTAACATTTTAGGATGTTGTAGTGTTGACCCACCAATTGGATCACACCCTTGCGATGAGAAAGTGCCCTTGGGGTTTTACAATGAACCGGTCAGTATTAAAAATATTATAAAGCATTTTAGCAATGGCACACTTTCTGGTCCAACAGCCAATGGTGCATTTTCTATTAAAGATATTACCTATTTTATCACCCATAATCAACTCCTACTTGCTCAATGGGAATGGACAGGGACGGATAAAGCACACGTTGTGGTTATTTACGGAATAGATGGGGATATAATTTGGTATATGGATCCGGATGGGGGGAAAAAGCTCCCTTTATCCTATAATAAGTTCGTATCAAATGGAAACCGCAAGTGGGCAGGCACTCTTCTTTGTTGTCCGGCAACACGAGAACATCCTTGTCATTGCTATAACAACCAATATGATCCGGACCTTGATGAAGAAGGTATTGATTGCGGTGGGGAGTGTCCGAAATGCAGTACTCCTCCTCTTAATCATTGCTATAACGGCATACCAGATGCAGATGAAACAGGTGTTGATTGCGGTGGTGCGGATTGTCCGGAATGCACTCTTTGTAACAACTGCACGTTAGACCCGGGCGAACTGGAAATGGATTGCGGAGGAACCTGTCCGCCTTGTAAGTACATTGGAAATGTAACGGATGAAAGAATTATAACAAATACAGCTCAGCTTCTTTGGGAAATGAAGGCTTTTAACAAAATAACCGCATGCTGTGCTACAACAGTGGCATCAGGAAAAGAAGTAAGTTTTATTACGGAACCAACGGGTTCAATTGTTTTACTTCCAGGTTTTAAAGCTGAAGAAGGTTCTACTTTTCGTACGCAAATGAAAGACCTTTCCAAAGATAAAAGACGTTGTGGAGGTATTTGCCATGACTATACTTTGCCCACTGCTCTCACAAAACCTTCTGATGATCTATATATCTCTAATTTATATATCTCTAATCTACTTTACGCTGTACAATTTAATTACAATATTTATAATAGTGGGGGGGAGATCATATTTTATAATTTTAAGACAATAGAAAGTGATGGTGACTTTTATTTATGGGATTGTCTACACGGTGTATATGATGGAGTTAGTGCACCAACAGGTAGAAAAGACTTCAAGCTTGAATATTTCGTATACTATTGCAATGGTACTAAGTTGCATAAGGAACATAATTTTCATGTTAATTATGTTTATGAAAAATCATTACCTGAACCCCCTGATGCCCCCGAAACCCCACCTCAATTCTCCCCTCCCCATCCTGATAACACGCCAGATCTATCTGCCACCACACCTCCCCATTTTAGCATTATCCCCAACCCTAACCCAGGCACTTTCCAGTTAGAAACCAACTTCCCCTTATTCAACATCGGCAACCTCAAAATTACCAATATGATAGGCGTTACCGTTTTCGAAACGCAACAACTCTCCTCAGCCACCCTGCAATTGCCTAACTCCCCTGCCGGGCACTATTTTGTGGTTATGATTTTAAAGGATGGTACCATGTTAACACAAAAGATGATGATTCAACAGTAATTTGAAACCGATCACCGTTTGAAAGAAACTCAAATAAAAAAACTTGGGCGGGGTTGCGGCTTCGCCCGTATTTTATATCGTATCTTTTTTATTCTATTTTTGCGCCCTTTTTGAAGAGATTAATCATTT
>JGI24695J34938_10002730_pt1 | contig 13002 bp, 10 predicted proteins | sample TergutCo191P3_FD_34938 | JGI IMG/M metagenome (IMG submission 34938) | reverse complement strand
ATTATACGGACAGTTATAATGTCAACAACTTTCTGTATCATTTCCCTGAAATCAAAACTGACAGGCGATAATTCCATCTTATTCGCTTCTATCTTTGACATGTCAAGGATATCGTTAATAACGCCTAAAAGGTGCTTTGAGGCTCCTTCGATTTTATTGAACGCGTCGTTTTTCTTTTCTGTTTCACCGGAAAACTTTCCTATTGTCGTCATTCCGATTATGGCGTTTAACGGCGTGCGTATCTCATGGCTCATATTTCTAAGGAATGTCGATTTCGCTTTGCTGGCTTCTTCGGCTTCTATGCGCTGTTTCTCTGTGTTAAACAAAACTTTTTTGGATTCCGATATATCCATTACAGCGCCCGCGACGCGGACAGCGTTATTGTTTTTATCGCGGATGGTTTCTCCGCAGGCGCGGAAATAAGCGTACTCGCCGTTTTTGCACAGCATCCTGTATTCAACGTCATAAGGAGTGCTGCCGGTTTTATCAGCAAGATGGTCATGAATAGCCTTATGCGCCTGCTCTCTGTCATCAGGATGAAGACGGCTGTCCCAGCTTTCGAATGTGTCGGGAAAATCGGTTTTGTTTTTATATCCGAGCATAAACCTGAATTCATCAGACCATGTAAAACCATTTTCGGGATTAAGATGATCATTATTGATGATTGTAACATCCCACAAGCCGATTTTTGTCGCCTTTACAACCGCGTTTAATTTTGTAAGCTGAAGCTCATTTTTTTCCTGTATCTCGGCTAACTCCATTTCCCTCTCGCGGATGCTTGTCATGTCATAAACATAACCGACAATAACAAAACTGTTTCCGTAGGGGATTCTTTCAAATTCTACATCGAGGCTGCGGATGCCTTCTTTCGCGCAAATCGTAGTTTCAAAACGGACAGTTCCTTCTGCCGCGGCAACCATAAGTTTTCTATCAAGCGTATCGGTGCGCCGTCCGTCCGGCTGGTATTCAGGAAGGCTGCGGGATATCTTTTCGATAAACCCGTCCAGCATTTCCTCTTTGGAATTAAAGGACATAAAATCTATCGCCGCCGGATTGCAGTCGATCAATTTGAAATCACTGTCAAATAGAATGTGAATGTGAGGATTTACATCCAGCATGATGCGAAGAAGATTGTCATCTTCGCGCTGTTTTTCAGTGTCCATGTTTTATGTTTAGTATGTCATAAAAAGCGTAATATTTCCAGTATTATTACTAAAAACTGAGGTTTCTTAAAAAATAGCGCGATTTCTCAGTATATGGGATTAATCTAAGAAAAACTACAATCTAACGTTTTTTCCCGCTTATTAATCTGCCAAAACCAATTAATAAATATGAAAAACCTATATAGCCTGCCGCGATTAAAAGAATCCATAGTCCGACTGTTTTTAATCCGTATGTTTCATAGTCCATAAAGAAATACGGAAAATTTGTATCGCCCGCGAAATATTTGTATGTTCCGCCCAGGGCTTTGTATACAGCGGTATAACCAATGTAAAAAACAGGAAACAATGTCCATCCAAACGGATACCACATTTTAAAGCGTCTTTTTTCCTCAAAGAAAATAAAATCAAGAAGCATCATTACCGGAACCGCCATGTGGAGCAGTACGCTTTCAAGTGTTTCACCTCCGCCGCCTGTTAAGGTTGTGAATGGTTTTAGTACTAAATTATATATAAAAAAAGTAAGAAGGATTGATACTAATGACATTCCCTTCAGGAAAATGTACGGATTCTCTATAAGGCTCTTTCTCATTATTACGCGCGCCAGAGTAACAGCAGCGGCTATCATGCAAAGCAGATTGCTTTGAATTGTAAAGTAAGATAAAACCGATGGTATGTTTGATCTTGAAATAAAGATTATTACCCCTGCCGCGACACAGGCGGTTATCAGCGCGTTTAATAATATTCTAAAGTTTTCTTTCAGTGTTAAGTTTTTTTTGTTAGTAATCATTTTTGGAGGTGAGGGGAGTCGAACCCCTGTCCCAATACGCGAAGCATAGACTTCTACAGATTTAGCCGCTTATTGTGTTGTCAGAACAGACTTGGCTAAACGGCGCGCGGTCTGTTCTTATTCCGGGAAATCTCGCCATGCCGCCTCCGAAAACTCGCACTAAAGGGCGGGCGGTATGACCAGCTCTGTTTGCGACGCGGAAGCTGTTCCTCAGAGCGGCGGAACAGTTCCACGCGGTTACGCAGCTAAGGCGTAATCGTAACTGACAGTTTTGTTGGCAGTTAAATGTTTTGCCCAATCAGGAGATGAGCGCTCCATCTGCGATCTATACCCCGAAGACGTACCAGTCGAAACCGGTGCACCCCCTGTTTTTAATATATCATGATTTTCATAAAATTTCCAGCGCTTCAGGCGCTGGAATCTCATAAAATATTACAGACTTACGGTTCAAGGCCGGCTGTCTCACGAGCCTTTCAGCTTCCACACTCCGAAACTTTGCGATCCAAATTTGAAAAATCCGTTTTCATAACCGCAGCCGCCGATTGAGTATAAGAGAGTAAACTCTCCGCTGGCGGCTAAGGCGCTGCCGGAAGCTGAATAGCTCGCTTCGGTTTTCCCCGGGTTTACTCCAATGACGCACATGCCGCGTTTATAAACAAACAAGCGGCTGTTTTGATCAGCGCCGCTTGATACTCCCGGCGCGTGAACTATCTCCAGATTTGGTTTTGATTTTAAATCGTCTTCGCTGTTACGGAGGCGGAGCAGGGTTTTTACTTTATTTAAAAGCGACTTTGGATCGTTTTCCTGTGACGCGACATTCAGCGTGTCTTTTTCCGCGTCAACGGGAAGGTATAACTGGCACTCTTCCGCGGATGAAAACCCCGCGTTTTTTCCGGCGTTCCACTGCATGGGTGTTCTTGAGCCTGTGCGCGTGTAGCCGCCTTCTTTAGACGGAAGATTATACAGATAACGCATGCCAATCTCATCGCCGTAATATAAAAAAGGTACGCCGGGGAATGTAAAAAAAACCGCGAGCGCGAGAGCGGTTTCATCCGCGTCAAGCCGGCGGCTGATTCGCGGCGTATCATGGTTGCCTGTGATTATGCTTATATAACCATTTCCTTTTACCGCTTCATACCAGGGAAGATACTGATCCAGAAATTTTTTGATATTTCCGTTCCCGTCTTTCCTGAAATAGCTGTCGTTTTTCTCATGTGATGGAGAAGTCTCTCCTGCCTGACCATTGTCGAGGTAGTCCCGCGCTAGGCTTCTGTATCCGCTGCCCCCGTGATCCAGCAGAAAGTCGGCGTGGAAACCTGCTTTTATTGACAAATCGGGAGCGCCCCATTCCGATACAATCACCGCCTCGGGGAATTCGCTGTCCAGCATTGAACGGATATCCCGCCAAACCGCGCTTGTCGCGCTTTTATGTCTATCATCAAATTTTACCAGAGAATCCGCCATGTCAACGCGGAAACCGTCGCAGCCTCTGCCTTTATCGCCTTTTAGCCAAAACCGCATTATGTCTTTTAACGCTTCCCGTGTCGCGGCGCAGTCCTTGTGATCAGGCGCGAGCATCCACTTTTCCCGGCGCTCGTTAAAACCGTAATTCAGAGCCGGCTGACACTTAAAAAAATTGATGATATAACATCCGTTCCTTTCAGCCTCGCCCGCGATATGCTTTAACCCGTCAAGGCCCCAGAAGAACCATCCGTCAGTCCAGATATACCGGTTTTTCATTTCCTCATTTGGATTGGCCTTTCTGGATTCTGTAAACCACTCGTGCTCCTCTGATGTGTGGCCGGGAACCAAATCCAGAATGACGCGCATGCCGCGTTTGTGAGCTTCATCAAAAAGCCGGAATAAATCCTCATTACAGCCGTACCGCGGCGCTGTCTTTTTGTAATCGCGGACATCATAACCCGCGTCCCTGAACGGTGAATCAAAGCACGGGTTTAACCATAACGCGTTACAGCCAAGTCCTTTTATATAATCAAGTTTTTCTATTATTCCGGGAATGTCTCCGATTCCGTCTCCGTTGGAATCATAAAAAGACTGCGGATAAATTTCATAAAAAACCGCTGTCTTTAACCAGTCAGGCATAATATTTCTCCCTATATGATAATAATTTACATATTGAAATATACGCAAGTCTAATCCCGCCGAAATTAACAATTTTTTGTATAAAAGAGTTGCTATCCTGCGGGAATGGCGTTATAATTTTCACTAAAGAGAAATTTCTATAAAACGGAGGAAATTGATGAAGAAGAGAAATGTTTTATTTTTTGCGGTTATCGCTTTAATAGCGATTTTCGCAGTAAGCTGCCAAAGCAAGCCGGCGGTTACAGATGGAACCGCAGCTCCGGCTAACGATCCAAACTATAATTACCGTGTGACCGGTAATTTTGCGGGATGGACGCAGACATTCGATGCGCAGTACACGATGGAAAATGTTTCCAAGGCAGATCCGAGAATTGCGCCTATTCATGCTGCTTTAGCTGACGCGCTGTATGTTTATTTGTACGAATATAATCCGGGCGCATTTGATCCTGCAGGCTGGACTGTTGACGGATATCCCGGAAATCCCGATGATCGCACAGGGAAAGGAACTTGGGACGGGAATCTCGCGATAAAAGTCATAAGGCTTGTTGCTGACGCGACTGAAGAGAGCGGCTGGTTCTTTGACATGTGGGTTCCTAGTACAGAAGCCGGAGCAGTAAGAAACCTGACTCCTGATACTTTGATTGTTGGAGCAAATGTTCTGGATGAGGTCCGCGATGATGTACAGGACGGGCTTGGCAGTGTTAACTCTAATCCTACACTTTTGAAAGGTGCTGTTCCTTATTATTTCGTATTCGCGGTAATGGGCGACAGAGCCAGAGCAGTAGGTGCTATCGTAAAGTAGGTTCCTGTTAATTCGGCGTATGAAAGGGCTCTTTAGAACTAATGTTTTGGAGAGTCCTTTTTTATTCGTATTGTGAGGTTTAAAAGCTCTTACCCTATAAGGGGTGAGGTTGTTGGCTTGTTTGGGAACACGGTTGGTTCCTTTTGAACAATCATAATTAAATTAGGAGGATTTTATGAAAAAAATCATTTTAGCTGTTTTGATAATAACTGTTTTCGGTATTCCCGTTTTTGCAGGCGGCGGCAGTGAATCGGCTCCGACTGCGGGGGGAGGAAACATCAAGATATGGGTTGGAGCCGAAGCGGTTCCTTTTTATCAGGGGAAGGTGAACGAGTATGTTCAGAAGAATCCGAGTTTCGGCTATACAGTGACTGTTGAAGCTGTAGACGCAGGCTCGGCTGCCGCGAAATTTATGGATGATACAGCTGCAGGCGCGGATATTTTTTCAATCGCGCATGACAATCTTGGAAGGCTTACCGCGGGAGCGAGCGCAATCGGCCCGATAACTGATCAAGCGCTGCTGCGTCAGGTTCAGAATGACAATCCAGCCAGCTTTCAAAGCTTAATTAAATCGACGGTACAGGGCACTGAGTATACATTCGGCGTTCCTTATCGCTCCCAATCTCTTGTTCTGTACTATAATAAGGCGCACCTTACAGAAAATGACGTAAGAACATGGGAAGGCATTTTAGCGAAAGCAAAATCACTTGGAAAACAATCTGTTTCCATTAATGGTGATGACGGTTATAACAATTCATTCCTTGTGTTGGCTACAAGGGCATCGGACAGTACGCCTGTGGCTACTATTTTCAGAAATAATGTTCTTACTGACAGCAATGTTACTTCTGATTTAGCTGTAGCTACCATGCAGTGGGGACAGAAATTCTTTACGGATACAAACGGAGCAAAGAAAGCATCAGATTCAGGATGGGAAGTTGAACTGCGGGATCAGGTGTCCCTTTCTATGATTGGCGGCGCTTGGAATTACAGAGCGGCAAGCGTAGCTCTCGGAAGCAATCTCGGGATAGCGGTTCTGCCTAACTTTACGCTTACTGCCCAGGATGTGACAGGCACAAATATTACGGCTAACACTGTAATGAGATCCGGAACCTTTGCCGACGCGTTCCTTTTTGTTATGAAAAAATACAATCCTAATGTTCCGGCGGAAGCTCACAGATACGCTGCTGTACAGCGGATATTAACATACCTTTCCGGCAAGGAAGTTCAGGAAGAAGCGTTCAATGCAATACAGAATCTTCCTGCGTATAAAAACGCGAGAACAGAGTTTACGGGAGTCCGGGCGAATACAACCGAAGGCCTTCTTGCGCGGATGCAGTTTGAGATGTTCGACAGAGGAAGACCTCAGCCGATTTCCAGCCCGAGAGCGAACCTTTATTATTATCAGTCAGGCGGCCCGCAGATCATTCTTGATATCCTGACTAACAACGGAAACCAGTACAATAACGCTGCGCAGATCAGAGCAGGTTTAGCGGTTGTGGAAAGTATCTGGAAAACCGGACAAAGGCCGTAATAATGCGGTTCATTTTTATTTATGATAATTAAATAATCAAAGGCTCCTGTATATTTATATGCAGGAGCTTTAAAAAATGAGGTGATATTTCGTGGAAATAGATAAATATCATAGTAATGTATTTTTAGATTTTTTTATCGGGATTGGTTCTTTTTTCAAGGGAGTCGCCGTATCTTTTGTTAAAGGAATAGTTAATTTTTTTGTTGTCTTTTGTAAAAGATTTATCGACGGCGGTTTCTCTGTTAAAATGTCCCATTTAATTATGGGATTCGGTAATTTTTACCATAAACAAATTGTAAAAGGTTTTATTTTTCTTGCCTTTCAGGCGTTATTTATCTCCTTTATGGTATTATGTCCCAGGATAAACGATACTCCGCTTGGTTATAAAGCGCTTGTTAATTTTACAACGCTTGGCACAAACCCCGGAGATATTTTTACAAGAGCCGATAACTCAATGCTCATGATGCTGTTCGGCGTTGTCACAATGGGCATTATCATTCTTTTTTTTCTTCTGTATCTCAGCAATCTTGAGAGCGCGTACAAGGCCGAATGTGATAAACGCGCCAGCGGGAAAGCGCTGACATTCCCTGAAGACATCAGGCTGCTTATGGATAATCGGTTTCACGTAACGCTTCTTACTCCGACATTTATCGGCGTGACAATCTTTACGCTTATGCCGACGATATTCATGATCTTTATCGCCTTTACAAACTTTGACAGCGAACATCAGGGAGAGGTGCTGCTTGACTGGGTTGGTATGGCGAATATCGCGAATATATTTACAAAAACGGGAGAGATAGGGCAGAGGTTCTTTCCTGTTTTAAGCTGGACTGTTGTATGGACTATTTGCGCTACCTTTACCTGTTATTTCGGCGGAATATTTCTTGGCATCATGATTAACATGAAGGGTGTTAAGTTTAAAACATTCTGGAGGACTATTTTTATTCTGACTATCGCGATGCCGCAGTTTGTTTCACTGCTCGCTATCAGAAATCTGCTCGGTGAACACGGTCCGTTTAATCAAATGCTTTTAACTCTTGGACTAACTCATGAACCCATTTCATTCCTTTCAAACTCGCCGAGTATTTTACGGACAAGGATTGTAATTATCCTTACCAATTTCTGGATCGGCGTTCCCTATACAATGCTGATGACTACCGGTATTTTAATGAACATTCCGGCTGATCTTTACGAAGCGGCAAGAATCGACGGAGCGAGTAAATTTAAAATACTCGCTAAAATCACCATGCCGTATATTTTGTTTATTACCACTCCGTACTTAATCTCTTCGTTTGTCGGCAACTTTAACAGTTTTAATGTTATCTTCCTTCTTACAGGCGGAGGTCCTCCCGTTCCGGGAGGCTACAAGGCCGGTTCAACAGACCTTTTGGTGACATGGCTTTACAAGTTATCCATTGATGAAAGAGAGTACAACCTTGGGTCAGTAGTCGGAATTATGACATTCCTGTGCACTTCGACAATAACCCTTATCACTTACCGCAGATCCAAAGCTTATAAAGAGGAGGACAGATTCCAATGACAAAAGTAGCTAAAACGGGCTCAATTAAAAGAAACGAAATCGCCTCTCTTACTGTTGTGCATATCGTTTTGATTATCCTCGCCGTTGTCTGGCTGTATCCTACTCTCTGGGTAGTCTTAAGCGCTTTCAGGGTTGAGTATAATGATCAGGGTGATTTTATAGGTATTGTCGTTTCTAATTATATTCCTAAAGGTTTTGGTTTTGAGAATTTCAAGCGGCTGTTTACAACTACCTACTTCGGAAGATGGGTGACTAATACCCTTACTGTCGCTGTTTTCAGCACGACGATTTCCACATTTCTGATTTTATGCACCGCATACGTTATGAGTAAGATGCGCTTTAAAATGAGAAAGCCGATTATGAATCTCGCGCTTATCCTCGGGCTCTTTCCCGGATTCATGTCTATGATCGCGATTTACTACATCCTTAAAGCGCTGGGGCTGACTCAGTCTCTTTTCGCGCTCATTCTTGTTTATTCCGTAAGCGCGGGGCTTGGTTTTTATATAGGCAAGGGATTTTTCGATACAATTCCCGATTCGCTGATTGAAGCCGCTAAAATTGACGGCGCCATGCAGTCTCGGATTTTCTTCTCGATAATTCTTCCTATATCAAGGCCGATTATCGTCTATACGGCGCTTATGGCGTTCATGGCGCCATGGATGGACTTTATCTTTGCGCGGATAATTCTCGGAGAGCAGAATGTCAAGTTGCACACAACAGCGGTGGGTCTATATTACATGCTTTACGGACAGAGGGTAGATTCCAATGTGTTTACGATTTTCTGCGCAGGATGCCTTTTTATCGCGGTGCCGATTGTAGCGCTTTTCCTGTCAATGCAGAAATTCTATATCGAAGGAGTTACAGCCGGAGCAGTTAAGAGTTAGGGAGTATATGAAAACCCGCGCCGTATTGCCGGTAATTTTTTCATGTTTTCTTTTCTGCGTCATTGCAAACTGCGCTGTAAACAGCGGCGCAGGTTTGCAGCGGCATGGAAGCGCATCAGGGAATGAAATTTTGATCAAGGGTCTTGAGTACAGCGCTGTTACGGATAATTACCGCACCTATTACGAAATTTTTGTAGGCGCGTTCTCTGATTCAAACAATGACGGTATCGGTGATATAAGGGGTCTTATCAACAGGCTTGACTACCTTAACGACGGCCTGCCCGATTCAGGCAGGAGCCTCGGTATTGAGGGAATATGGCTGATGCCCATTATGCGATCTCCGAGTTACCACAAGTACGATGTGATTGATTATTACAGCATTGATCCGCGTTACGGTGTCATGGAAGATTTTGACGAGCTTCTTGCCGAATGCGAAAAGAGGGGCATCAGGCTGATAATCGATCTTGTCCTCAATCACACATCTTCGCAGAACCAATGGTTCTTAAACGCGAAGAGCGCTGTCAGAGCCGGAGACTTCGACGATCCTTACGCTAAGTACTACGTTCTTGAGCCTGAAAGAATCGCCGGAAGAACATGGTATCCCTTTGAGAAAACGCCTGACGGCAGGCAGTACTATTATGAGGGAAATTTCTCTTCTCAGATGCCGGAGCTTGATTTTGACAATCCGGATGTGCGGCGCGAAATTATCGACATTGTCAGGTTCTGGCTTGAAAAGGGAATCGGGGGTTTCAGGCTGGATGCCGTAAAATATGTTTATTTCGGCGAAGATAAAAGAAACATTGATTTTTTCAACTGGTTCGCATCCGAATGCCATAGGATAAAAGAAGATGTTTATATTGTCGCCGAAAACTGGTCGGGCATTGTTTCAATACAGGATTATTATGAAGCTGTGAATTGCTTTGACTTCGGAATGTCCGGCACATCGGGGGATGTATATTTTGCCGTGCAGGGTTTTTCAAGCGTTACGGAATTTGCGCAGCGTCTTACCGATTATCAAAGACGTGTGCTTGAAAAAAATCCCGGCGCTGTTTTAAATCCTTTTATCTCCAATCATGACATGGACAGGGCGGCCGGTTTCCTTTCTGTGGATGATTATTTAATGCATACGGCGGCGAATCTTTACATTCTTTCAAGCGGCAGTCCGTTTATTTATTACGGCGAGGAAATCGGAATGAAGGGATCAAGAGGCAGCGCGAATACGGACGCGAACAGAAGGCTCGCGATGCTCTGGGGTGATAATGACACTGTTAAAAATCCGGCAGGCTCCACCTACAGCTCTGCCAATCAGACTAACGGCACCGTAAAAGAACAAGCGGCCCGTGAAGACAGTCTTTTAATGCATTACAAAAAATTGATAAGGCTTCGCAACAATAATCCTGAAATCGCGAGAGGCATTGTTATCCCGCTTGATTTTTCGCAGTATGACACTTTCGGAGGTTTTATCTCTGATTACAACGGGAGCAGAGCGGCTGTTTTTCACAATACCGCCAGTAATGAAGTGAAAGCGGACCTTAGTCTTTATTCCGACATTACATTCACTTCTGTCAGAGGATTCGCGGGAAAGGGCAGCGCATCTCTTAATGGAAGTATTTTGACGCTTTCCGGTTATACAAGCGTTGTTTTAAAATGAGTTAAATTGTCGGATTTTCATGTTATTTAACTCCTGTAAAAGCTAAAAAAATATTTGTCAGATTCTCATATTATTGTTATAATGATATATTATGGTTCAGACACAAGCGCATTCTGAGCATAAGGAGATTTTATCGGAAGAAGAAGAGCTTCTGATAAAAAAAATTGAAGACTGGCTAAAGGAAAGAAGCCCGCAGGATTATACCCTTGTGCGTGAACGGTTCCGGAGGCTGCGAAATCTCGGGAATGCGGTATTTGATTATCCCTCAATTAAAGATACAAGATATTTAAGAGATGTACTTGTTAATGAAAATCAGCTAACGGAATCTCTGCTGTTTTTTTCGTCTACCAATCATCTTTTACGCACGCCGGCGAAAGTAGCCGCGATACGCTGCTATCTTGTCGCGAAATTTCACGCGTTTTATCTGGCGACCAAGCTGACTGAAGGACACGCCGAGTTTAACATTCCATGCAGGAACACAGCCTTTTCCGTTGTTTTTACGCTCATGGCGGAGGATGTATATTTTTCCTGTCTTGATGATCCGAACTTTTCCAGCAATACCAAATCCAAACTTGCTGAAGATTTAATCGCGCTTTGGGACAGCGGCACAGATCCGCGCAGCATCCGCCACCTTATGGCTCTGTCTTCTTTATGGACGGCAAGAGATTCATCACCGCCAAGTTTTGGCACGATGGACGGCAACACAGAACTGCTTCGAATCTCAATTGATATGGGAACAGAAACAGAATGGGAAGAATTCCTTAAGGAAGAATCCACCAATGACAGAACCAGATGGGCCTTGGAAGAATTTTTATTTGGCCTTTCCTATGAAGAGATTTATCAGGTGCGCAACAGATTAAAGCGGTTCGGCGTAACGTCTGTCGGCCATACCGAAGTGCGTTCCTATCTTGATTCAAACCCTGTTTACCCCGATGTTAACGACCGCGATCCGCGCTCCATTTACGACTTCTTTATAGAAAGGCGGGGAGCCTGCGCTCTGCGAAAACGGTTCCGCGCCCCGGGGCCGCTTTACACCCTCGAAGAAGTTTATCTTAAATACCGCATAATCCTCGAAGCGAGCTGATTAAACATTAAACACTACTCAACAGAAGCGGCGCTGCCTGTTGAGTAGTGTATATTAATAGCCATAATTATAGTTGTTACTTTTAGATGGACTTCTTATAAACTAATCGTGAAGGAATGAGTTTAAAATTTATAGTTTTTTATAGGCGGGAGCAGGCTGCGGGTATGCAAAACTATCTTTGGCGTTCCCTGTCGGAGAGACCTCGGGCTTTGCGAAACATCGAACCTTAGGTTCGCGATCAAAGGCTTTGCTTCGCAAAGGTCAGGGCTCGTAGACAGGCTCTGCCAAAAGTTTTGCATACCCGCAGCCTGTTCCCGCCTGTATATAGCAGAGCTTTAAGCTCACTCCATCAATAGTAATTTATAAGCTGTTGATATAGTACTTTTCTCGTTATCTATTGATTTTCGTATTTCTGTGTTTCGTTAAGTACATATTCCAGCGTGATTCCCGCTAGTTTGAACATCGACTCTGAGTCATCGCAGTCATGATAGCGGCGCTGACAGACTACCCTGATAATTCCGCAGTTTATTATCAGCATAGCGCATGTCCTGCATGGGGTCATTCTGCAGTATAAAGTAGCGCCGTCAATGGATATGCCGCGTTTAGCCGCCTGACAAACCGCGTTCTGCTCCGCGTGAACAGTCCTTACGCAGTGGATAGTTTCCCTGCCGTCTTCATGAAGCATTTTTTTAAACTGATGCCCCGCGTCATCACAATGCGGAAGCCCGGCGGGAGCGCCGACATAACCTGTTACCAGAAGCTGCCTGTCTTTGGCGATTACACAGCCGGATTTCCCTCTCTCGCAGGTCGCTCTCTTGGAAATCGCCTCGCACACTTCCATAAAATACTCATCCCAGCTTGGCCGTTTAGAACCGCTCATGTTCCGCTCCTTATTTGTAATTTAACGCTTAACGCCGCGTTTTTCTACTGGTATTTCACTGCTTTGTCGGCGGTGTTTTCTATAGACTCAAGTTTCAGGGCTTTCCTGCCGATAATGAAGAGCCGTGAACCTTTTACAGAAATTAATACTGATGTTTTTTATGGCGTGCGTCCTTTTCCCCGGAACGCTTACCGCTGAAGATCTGATTCATGTAGTCACAAGAGGGGAAACTATTTATTCAATATCGCGTTTTTACGGCGTAACCGCTGATGAGTTAATGAGACACAATGATATTAATGATCCTTCAAGGCTTTTTGTCGGAAGAAGGCTTGTGATTCCCGCGGCTTTGGATACACCAGCGCCCGCGGTTACCGCGACAGTTAATTATCAGGCCGCGAGAGGCGATACGCTTTTTGGCATAGCCCGCGCGCACGGGATTACTTTACAGGATTTACTCGATATAAACAGGTTTTCATCGAGCCATGTATTAAGAGCCGGCGATATTATCAAGGTTCCGGGTCAGGCGCTTGCTGTTGTTAGTCCGCCTGCCGGTGCCGGAGGGTTGTACGCGCTGCGC
>JGI24695J34938_10002728_pt1 | contig 13009 bp, 12 predicted proteins | sample TergutCo191P3_FD_34938 | JGI IMG/M metagenome (IMG submission 34938) | reverse complement strand
ATCCCCGCTGCTTTTAAGAAGTTTCTTTCCGCCCGCCTCTTCGAATATTTCAGCAACAGCGGTAAAAATCTCTTTTTTCATCGCTTGTGAAAGCGGTTTGTATTGGGTCATAGGTTCCGCCTGATGCGGCGTTTGAAGGCGCTTAACAATTACAGATGCGGCTTTTTTTGACATAAATTGCTCCTTTAGGAATTATACCGCCGGTTTTACCGAATTCGCAAGAGCAGTTTTATGACAGCCATCGCGCTTCTAAGGCAATACGCGCTTGGCGGGTTTTTTCCATAATACTATTTTACCGTTTTTCTGAGTCTCCGCCATATTAATTATCCGCTGATTTGACGATCCGCGGAACATTAAATTTACAGAGCGCTTTTCATGGATATATCTTCCGTCTATTAATATGTCAGTTGCACATAACAGAGATTTAACGCCTTCATCGTTAGCCGCAAGCTCTGTCAGTTCTTCGTAAGCGTAGCCGGTATACGTCACCACATCCCAGCCTATTTCATGAGCCGCCGCCGCTGTCTGCGCAAGTTCTTCCGCCTGCAGGAACGGCTCTCCGCCTGAGAAAGTTACGCCCTGATAAAAACCTTCCGTATTTTTCGCGTGCATCGTTTTCTTTTTTCTTTTAAATTTTCTGATAATTTCTTTAACAGTAACTTCTTTGCCCGCGTTCATTTCCCAGCTGTCAGGATTATGGCAGTTCGGGCAGCAGTGCCGGCAGCCCTGCGTAAAAATCACATAACGCAGTCCGGGACCGTCAACAAAACTTTCTGGGGTAATTCCCGATAAACGCATAAATCATTATAACGTTAATTAAACTTTTGATGAACCTGTCGATGCTTAATTTCCGCCAGTTTACTGTCATTAAATCTGTCAAGGGTAGATAGATACCCGGTAATTCTCCGCACGCGGCTGATATTGCTTCCGCCGCATTGAGGGCAGGTTTCTTCGGAAATAATGCCGTTCAGCCCGCAGTCTTTGCAAATATCAACCGGAAAATTAACCGCGGCATAACCCATATCAGCTTCCGCCATCGCTCTTATAATAGATTCAAACGCTTCAAGGTTATTTTCGGGAGCTGATTGTAATTCTATATATGAGATGTGTCCGGCATTGCAATATTTATGGTACACGCCTTCAATTTCAATTTTTTTAAGCGCGTTAATATGATATTCGACAGGCACATGAAAAGAATTTGTATACCATTTTTTATTCGTAACGCCGGGAATGTCACCGTAACGCTCTTTGTCAAGCTTTGTAAATTTTCCGCTTAACTGTTCAGCCGGCGTAGCGAGAAGAGAAAAATTCAATTTGTATTTTTTCGTCATCTCGCTGCATCTTCTGTGCAGGTGGCTTACAATCGCGATGCCGAAAGCCTGAGCTTCCTGACTCTCGCCGTGGTGGCATCCCATCAACGCTACAAGACATTCAGCCAATCCGATAAAACCGACTGTAAGCGTTCCGTGGCGGATTGCGTTTTCGATTGTATCATTATAGGATAATTTGTCGCTGCCAAGGTAAAGCTTCTGCCCCATCAAGAAAGGAAAATCTTTTACCTTTAAGTTTTTCTGCACATTATAGCGCGATAATAACTGTTCAACGCAAATATCAAAAACTTCGTCAAGGTATTTCCAAAAAAGCGAAATGTCTTTTCCCGCGCGAATTCCGATTCGCGGCAGATTGATTGTCGTAAAGGAAAGGTTCCCTCTTGAATTTGTAATTTCCGGTCCGTTGCAATTTGAAATAACGCGCGTTCTGCAGCCCATGTACGCTACTTCTTCGTCACGGTACGGTCTGTTAAAACTTGAGTCCTGAAACGAGAACGAAGGAAAAAGCCGTTTGCACGCTACGCGCATACTCAATTGAAACAAATCATAATTAGGATCGCCTTCTTCAAAATTAACGTCTTCTTTAATCTTAAAACAAACATTCGGAAATAACGGCGATTCTCCTTTTCCCAAACCCTTTTCGTAGGCAAGCAAAAAACATTCCGTTACCATTCTGCCCGCTTCTGTCGTATCGGTTCCTAAATTTATGCTGGAAAAAGGAACCTGAGCGCCGGCTCTTGAATGCATTGTATTTAAATTATATATAAACCCTTCCATCGCCTGAAATGTTTCTTCTTTTGTTCTGTCGTAAACAAGCGATTTTATTTTTTCTTCATCGGCGGTTAATTCCAGCATTCCAAGATTTTGCCGGATTAGAGCGTCCTGTTTTATTTTTTCCAATTCAACATAAGCCGCCATGTCTCTGTCGAAATACGCGAAAGCCTGTCCGCCGTGCATATCATTCTGGTTGCTCTGGAGGATGATAGCCGCGAGGGAAGCGGCGGTTTTAATTCCTTTCGGAGGGCGGATATAACCGTGCCCGTTGTTGAATCCTTCGCGTAACAAACGATCAAGAGGAATTTGAAGGCAGGTTAAAGTTTTGCCGTACCATGATAAATCATGAATATAAATATCGCCGCTTATATGAGCGCTTGCTTCTTTTTCTGAAAGCACGCGTTTTAAGTAATAATTTTTGGAGGCAATCTCGGAAATTTGCAGCACTTTCGCGGACGGCGAATTTCCCACATTGGCATTTTCGCGGTTTGTTTCCTGCAGGATTTCCGAAACCGCGTTCATCAGCTCGCTCCGCGCTTCCCTCCGTCTTGAACGGTCTTCCCTGTATAAAATATACGCCTTTGCCGCTTTTGCGAGACCCTGCTCGATTAAAACAGTTTCCACTATATCCTGAACATTTTCGACAGTAAAACAATCTTCCTTGTATTGCAGTTTAATTTTTTTAATTACTTCCAGCATTAATTCAACCGCGCGCTGCCTGTCTTCTTCTCCGACAGCCTGAAGGCATTTTACTATCGCATCTGTGATTTTACTTTCGTGAAAATCGTGAGTCCTTCCGTCTCTTTTAATAATCGATGAGAACATTTCTACCCTATTTTCATGCAGTTGTGCATCTGCCCGCTTAGCGCAATTGCTTCTTCCTGTGTCGGCGCTGATGTCTGAATAAACACGCCTTTTGTTCCGAAGAAATCTATTAACTTTTTAGAATATCCCGCTAAATCCGTTTTACCGTCGTTCCGGACGCCGTCGTCCAAATGGTCCCAGTAAAAATGGCGCAGGCAGAGAGGGACTTTCCCTGACACAGCGTCCCGTACCTTTTCCCAATTCTGCACCTGAGGAATCGTAAAATCAAGGCCGCGCAGCCCCGGTATCTCCATCATCGCTTCGGCGACATTCGACACGTCCCCGCATGAATGAACAACGATACCGCCGAATTCTTTCGCTATCATCGCGTTGTACTTTAAGCCGAATTCGCGGTACAAGTTAGGAGACAACAGCGCGGCTGTGTCATCGCTTACGCGGATGCCCATTTCTTTCGGCACATACCAAAATTCATGGCTTACCCCGTAAAGGTTAGTGATGCGCTTAAACATCTCTTTTATATAGCCGATTGTCGCTTCGGTAATTTTTTCCATGAGCGCGTGAACTTCGTCAGGATAGACGAGGGTTGCCTCAATAAAACCAGTGTATTCCCAAATCAGAGACGCGGTAACAAGCGGAGAGGGAACATTTACAACCCTGAGCGGAATTTTTGATTTCGCCTGCAATGCTTCCACATGTTTCCATGCCTGTTCAAAATACGGGTTGTTGACAGGATCGGGAACTTTCAATTTATATACATCGTCTACATTTTCTTCGCGGATAAGGCACTCGACCCACGGATCCGCCTCGTCATTCGGTTTACATTCGCAGCCGAAAGCGCCCGCCACTATGTTGATCCCCTGATTTGGCTTGATATTCGGAAACCCGTAGTCGTAAACGCCCTCGCGCTTTTTAGCGTGATCTATGGCCCATTCAATTTCAGCATCAGGATTGTTGTAATATTTTTTCGTACCCATGTGCATGGGTCCCACTTCAACGATAAAAGGCACTTCATTCAATGGTTCCATGCGCCAGTTTGCTTCTATTAATTTTTTCTTGGTTTCGATGTTGAGTGCTTCCGCCATTTTTGTCTCCCGTCAGAGAAGTATAAACCAATTAGATAAAATTAACAAGAAAGCAAAAATGAAGTTCACGCAGAGACGCTAAGCCGCGGAGAGATTTTTGAAAAATAAGATTTTTTTACGATTAACTCTCTTAAATTCCTAATTCTTACTTTCTAATTCCTAATTTCCGCTTAAACGCCAGGCTTTTGTGATTATTTCCGTAAAATAGCGTCCTTCCCTCTCCGCCAGACCGGCTCTTGCGATAATGTCGCGCAGAAAGCGGGATTGGCGCTCCCTGTTTGGGTTTCTGTAAAAACCAAGATCTGTCAGATTATCGGCGAGGCGGCTGACTTGGGCTTCGATTTCCGCTTGATTCATCGGCGTCCACTCGCCCTTGACGGGGAGCTGTTCATTCATTGCGAGGAATAATTCGTAGGCATAGACTTGAACGGCATGTGACAGGTTGAGGGAAGGGCAGTTTTGTGAAACCGGAATATGAGAAGCGAAATTGCATAGATCGAGTTCCGCTTCTTCAAGACCTGTGCGTTCATTGCCGAAGACGATAGCCGCAGTACAGCCTGGCTTCCCGGCAAGCCATGACGCGAGATCGCGGGGAGTCATGGAAACGCTTTTTCGGTTTTCTCCGCGTCTTCGTGTAGCGCCGACAACAATCGAGCAGTCAGCCGCTGCTTCGGCAAGGGTATTGTAAATGCGGGCGTTTTCCCAAACATCCCATGCATTGACTGCCAGTGTGAAAATCCGTTCCAAAACGAGAGGCTGAGGCGCGGCGAGCCGCAGTTGGGTAAGCCCCATGTTTTTCATGGCGCGGCAGACAGCCCCTGCATTGGCGGCATCTGATACATGACTTAGAATGATTCTGACTTCACTTAAAAGCATATTTTATTATATCACGCGAATAAATAGTAAAAATCTGTAAATTCTTCGTAAAAAAGTTGATAATTCATAAATTAGCCTATTTGATATTGACAAATAATCTGCGTATAATTATTATTATAATGCTGAGGTGTCCCTATATGCACAGGATGCCTGTTTTTGTAAGGAAGTGAGATGCTAAATAATGATATTGTCGCCGGTTTTGACGATGAGAAAGACGAAAGCCTTAAAATAAAACTTGAAAGAGTCCCTGAGGCTCCCCGGTGTCTTTTATTAAATCTGACCGGATATATTGATACCTATAATTCTAATTTTTTTCAGAAGCGGGTACAGAAAGCCATTGAATCCGGATATGTCAGATTAATTTTTCAATGCGGCAGTTTGAACTATGTTTCATCTACCGGCATCGGTTCTTTTACTACATTCTTAAAAGCGGTCAAACCGCAGGGCGGAGACCTTGTCCTGCTTGAAATTCAGCCTAAAGTTTACGAAGTATTTCAGTTACTCGGGTTCTCTCAATTTTTTAATATTAAAGAGAACATGACAGAATCAATTCAGTTTTTCAATTCAGACCAGCCCCGGGAAAAGCCGTCGGTTTTTCCAAAGGTTGTTTCTTGTCCAATTTGTTATAAAAAATTAAAAGCTGTAAAACCAGGGCGTTTTCGCTGTTCGGAATGCAAGAGCATTCTGGCGATTGACGAAGCGGGACAGGTTTTATTGGGGTAGGGTATGATAATAGAAAATAAAATCGAACAATATTTAATCGATATGAAACTTACTTGTCTGCAGATGGATGAAAATCTTTGGCTGCTTGATGATGAAGATCAATCCTTGCAGGGCGTTGCGGTTATGTTTTCCGATCCTCTGGTAATTATCAGGGCGGAAATAATGGATATTCCGAAAAAGAATCTTTTGGAACTGTACACAAAATTGCTTGAATTAAATTCCTCAGAAGTTATTCACGGCGCTTATGCCATTGATAAACAAAAGATAATTTTAATTGATACGCTTCAATACGATTCCATGAGTTTTGAAAATTTCAGGGCGTCTTTAGAATCAATCAGCCTGGCGTTATCCAGGCATTATCCGATTCTCTCCGTATACAGAGAAAAATAAAAAGCTAAGGGAGCATAAAATGGGTATTTTTGCAAGATTAAAATCGCTTTTTTCCGCGAATGTAAACGCGATGATCAGCAAAGCTGAAAAACCGGAAAAAATGTTAAATCAAATCATTATCGAAATGAATGAGCAGTTAATCGAGTCCAAGAAAGCTGTCGCAATGGCGATTGCGGACGAGAAAAAACTGGAACGCGAAAAAGATAACCAGTTTGCCCAGGCGAAAGAATGGGAACGAAAAGCGATGCTTGCCGTAACTGCCGGTAATGATCAGCTTGCAAAAGAAGCCCTAATCCGCAAACAGGAATACGATAATGCCGCCGCCGAATACCAAAAGCAATGGGAAGCCCAGAAAAATTCTGTAGATCAGTTAAAAGAGAGCCTTAAAGAACTTCAGGACAAGATTGAAGAAGCCAAGCGCAAGAAAAATCTGCTCATCGCGAGATCAAAACGCGCTGAAGCTCAGCAGAAAATTCAGGAAACAATGTCTTCTGTTTCAGGCAACCGCAGCGCGTTTGACGCTTTCGACCGTATGTCTGCGAAAGTTGACGAAATGGAAGCAATGGCGGACGCCAACAAAGAATTGCAGGAGCTCAGCAATGATTCTAACCTGGAAAGAAAATTCAAAGAATTGGAAAAATCCGACTCTTCGGCGGATATACTGCTTCTGGAACTGAAAGAAAAAATGAAGGCGCTGCCCGGGAGTTAACAAACTCTTCGCGTCAGGCTGAATTATAAAAAAAAATCAGCATTTTTTATGCGCATGGTACAGGAGAAGCTATGTTAATTACTTTTTTCGGCGTTAGAGGAAGTTTTCCCGTACCGGATAAAAATATGCTGAGATTCGGCGGAAACACATCTTCTGTTTTATTTGAAAAAAACGTAAACGGAAAAAAAGTATATTTATTTATTGATTCCGGCTTTGGAATAATTCAGGCGGGAAAATATATTCTCCCTTCTTTCTTTAACGGTACTGCGTCAAAAGAATTTTCTATTTTATTTACTCATCTTCATCCGGATCATACGGAAGGCTTTACTTTTTTTGCGCCTAACTTTATCACCGGAATAAAAATACATTTACTTGGACCTTCTGCGTTAAAGAAAAACGTAGGAAAGGTTCTAAAAGAAAAAATGGCGCCGCCTACATATCCGATTGAGTATAAAGATTTAAAGAGCGAAAGGTTTCACGGCATAGTGGAAGACGAGCAAAAGATTTATATTACTTCTGAGGGAAAACCTGTTTATTCCGCCGGTAATAATAAAATTGTTTTTGAAATAAAAGTAATGAAGTCGTTTGCGCCTTCGCACCCTCAGCAGGGCTGCCTTTATTACCGGATTACCGATGTTGAAACGAAAAAATCGGCTGCCTGCATCTGGGATATTGAGTCGCGGAGAGGCGGCGACCAAAGAGTTATCGCGTTTTCTAAAGACGCGGATATAATGATCCATGACACTCAATATACGGATGAAGAATACGATTCCGATAAAATGATAGTTCAGGGTTTCGGTCATTCGACATATACTATGGCTGTTGAGAACGCCTTAAAAGCAAATGTAAAAATGCTGGTCGGTTTTCATTATAATCCCGCTCATACAGATCAGAAACTTATTGAAATATCCGGCGAAATTAATAAAAAATTGCAGGAAAACGGCTCACCTCTGATATTCCATCTTTCGGCGGAACGCTCTTCAATAGAAGCGGAAAACGAAATAATTATAAAAGATAGAGAAAGTTAGACTAATATTCAGCTCTTTCTTGTGGATAACTTGTGCAAACCTTCTGTATAAATATTTAAGTGTATTAATTTTCATACATTCCTGTATTTATTTTAATTATTTCACATAACAGATTGTACTAATTCCTTACAGGATATAGAGTTACGTGTTTTAATTGTTAGAGTTACAGCAGGTTTTCCGGGAATTAATACAATTTTTTTTATTTTGCAGACTGTGTATAACCTGTGGAAAAATCCGGGTGTCAGTCACCGAATAATACGTTAATCTTATTAATAATTTCTTCAATAGTTTAAACATTTATCAATGAGATGTCCCCTTGAATATCCTTGCAAATCTTGTTATCTTTTCCATATATTAGCAATTTTTATCATACTCTTTTATATATATGAGGGGATTGCAGCAAGGAGTTATACACAATGAGTACCGTTACCAGTACTGACAGCGTTTCTTCGGACACAGTCCGGAAAATGCGCAATATCGGCATCAGCGCGCATATCGATTCGGGAAAAACTACCCTGTCGGAGCGTATTCTGTTTTACAGCAAAAAAATTCACGCCATTCACGAAGTCCGGGGCAAGGACGGCGTGGGCGCGACAATGGATCACATGGAACTTGAAAGGGAGCGCGGCATCACAATTCAGTCAGCGGCTACGCAGGTTACATGGAAGGATCACACCATCAATGTAATCGACACGCCCGGGCATGTTGATTTTACTATCGAGGTTGAGAGATCGCTGCGCGTGCTTGACGGCGCGATACTCGTGCTTTGCGCGGTGGGCGGAGTGCAGTCCCAATCGATCACTGTTGACCGCCAGCTTAAACGCTACAATGTGCCGCGTATCGCCTTTGTAAACAAGTGCGACCGCACAGGAGCGAATCCTTTTAAGGTGAGGATGCAGTTACGCGAAAAGCTCGGGCTTAACGCTGTGCTGATTCAAATACCCATCGGGCTTGAGGATAAACTTGAGGGCGTTGTCGATCTGATCGCGATGAAAGCCGTTTATTTTGACGGACCGCAGGGTGAGACGCTTCGTTTTGCCGAGATTCCGGCGCATCTTACGGCGGACGCGGAGAAGTACCGCGAAGAATTGTTAGACGCAATCTCAATGTTCTCCGATGAGTTAGCCGAAAAATTCTTAAGCGGCGATAAAATTCCGGAAGATATGATTCACGCGGCGATCCGCAAAGGGACTCTCGCCGAGCAGTTCGTTCCTGTGATGATGGGTTCCGCTTACAAATTTAAAGGTATTCAGCCGCTGCTTGACGGAGTGACACATTATCTTCCCAATCCTACGGAAGTAAAAAATTTCGCCCTCGATCTTGATAAAGACGAGGAAAAGATCGAACTTAACGCTGATGAAAACAGCCCGACTGTCGCGCTTGGTTTCAAGCTGGAAGACGGACAGTACGGGCAGCTCACCTATGTGCGCGTTTATCAGGGCAGACTAAAAAAAGGCGATGAGCTTCAGAATACGCGCGCGCGGAAAAGATTTAAAATCGGGCGTTTGGTGCGGATGCACGCTGACAGCATGGAAGATATCAGCGAAGGATCTCCCGGAGACATCGTGGCTCTTTTTGGAATTGAGTGCGCAAGCGGCGACACATTCTGCGGCGGCGGTTTAAATTACGCGATGACATCAATGTTTGTGCCGTCTCCTGTTATCTCGCTCGCGCTGATGCCGAAGGATAAAAAAAGCGCGGATCAAATGGGAAAGGCGCTGAACCGTTTTACAAAAGAAGATCCGACATTTCAGACTTATGTCGATCCTGAATCAAACCAAACAATAATAAAAGGAATGGGCGAACTTCATCTTGAAGTTTACATCGAGAGAATGCGCCGCGAGTATAAATGCGAAGTTGATACCGGTATGCCGCAGGTCGCGTACCGTGAGGCGATCACGCAGAAAGCGGAATTTAATTACACGCATAAAAAACAGACAGGCGGCGCGGGGCAGTTCGGGCGCATTGCGGGTTACATGGAACCGTTTGCGGACGGCGATTATGAATTTACAGATATGATCAAAGGCGGCGCAATCCCCACCGAGTTTGTGCCAAGCTGCGATAAAGGATTCAGAGAGGCAATTAAAAAAGGCAGTTTGATTGGATTCCCAATCGTGAATATCCGCTGCGTAATTAATGACGGTCAGAGTCATCCTGTTGATTCATCTGATATCGCTTTCCAGTCAGCCGCAATCGGCGCGTTCCGTGAAGCGTATAACAAAGCGAAACCGTGCATCCTTGAGCCAATCATGAAAGTTGCAGTGGAAGGTCCGACGGAATTCCAGGGAAACATTTTCGGATCGATCAATCAAAGGCGTGGTATAATAGCGTCATCTATTGAAGACGGGCATTTCTCCCGCGTTGAAGCTGAAGTTCCGCTGAGTGAAATGTTCGGCTATTCAACAGCGCTTCGCTCTCTTACTCAGGGTAAGGCGGAGTTTACGATGGAATTTGAAAAATACGCGAAAGTGCCGCAGAGCATTTCAGAAGCGCTGATTAAAGAAGCTTTGGAACGAAGTTCCGCGGAAAAGAAGAGGTAAGGAGAAATAAAATGGTATTAAACGAACTGATTCAGCGAAGCCCAATCCGTATTTTTGAACAATCTATCCACGGCGGCCTTAAAGCCGGAGAGATCGGCATCATCGCTTCACCTAACGGAGTGGGAAAAACTTCCGTGCTTGTTCAGCTTGCGCTTGACAAGCTGCTTCACGGAAAAAAAGTTATTCATGTTTCTTTTACTCCGAACCGAAGGTTCGAGCATACTAATTATGTGCAATTATGGTATGAAGATATTTTTAACGAATTTATTAACAAAAAAAATCTTGAAAACGCCGCGGAAATAAAAAACGACATTGTAAAAAACCGCGTGCAGATGAATTTTAATCAGGACGGAGTCACAAAAGAGCAGATCTTAAGAAGCCTTCGCGCGATGATTATCGAAGGCGGCTTCAAGGCGGATTCGATAATTATTGACGGATTTGATTTTACCAATACAAATAAAGAAAGTATCGCGAATGTAAAAACATTCGCGACGGAAATGGGAGTCAGCGTCTGGTACAGCTGTTCTGTAAAAGATGAGGGCGTACAGTTTGATAAAGAAAACATCCCCCTTGTGATTGCCCCTTTCGCCGATCTTGCTGACGTGGTAATCGCCCTTCAGTCAAAAGCAGCCTATGTTGAGCTGTCAATTTCCAAGGACAGGGATTCAATTATCTCCAAATCCATGGCGATGAAACTCGATCCGAAAACATTGCTGATTTTAGAAGCGTAGGAGCTGCGGTATATGTGGCATTAGAAGAAACTTACCTGCTCTTCTATGCGGCTGTGTTTTTGTGATTTTATTTCTTTCTACCCTCCAGTTACGCATATACATTGGTTCGTGCGTTTCCGCTTTTAGTTCCGCCATATGTTGAGTAATATTTCGTTTACATGTGTAAGTTTATAAATAGTAACATTTCTCTATCCCTGCTATAATAACCTCATTTGGCAGCACAATGGTGCCTGTTACTGCTTTTTTGTGGTGTTGTTATGGCAGCGCATTAACAGCAGCCGTCTTAATTTTCCTCGGTAAGACGGCGGTCATCAGGAATTTCTGCTTTCTCTTTCTTGTTTTATTCATTTGATTGAGTATTGTCGATTAGCTCCTTCATGTAATTTGTCGGGCTTCTTCCGGTTATCTGTTTGAATATGCTGGAAAAGTACAGCGGATCATCAATGCCTACAGCATTGGCTATCTCTTTGATTGAGCCGGTTCTGCGTTCCAATAAATGTATGGCTTGTCTTATCCGGTATTCAATCAGATATTGCTGAGGAGAAATAAATATCTGCTGCATGAATACGCGGTACAGGCGGCTGCGGCTTAAATTTACATGACTTGCGATATCTCCTACTGTAATGGGTTTAGAGTAATTACTGTTTATATAATCCATCGCTTTTTGAAAATGAACAGCTCCTGTCCATCCCGGAGGCATTGCGGTTTGATCCCATGAAGATGTTTTTACCAGCGCCGACAGCAGGGCATAAATTAACGCTGTTGACTGAGCGGTACTGTAAATCTCCTGACCGCGCCATGCGTAGATGCCTGACATAACCTTGGAAATCTGTTCGGCTGCAAAAGATTCAAGTTTTCGCACAGGATGTTTGGGCTCAAAACCGGCAGCGTTGAGAAGCAGTCTCGCGTCTACGCCTTCAAAACTCAGCGCCTGCAATTCCCATGGCAAATCTTTATCCGCTATGCACTTTATTGGTACATTTGGGTACAGTGCAAAGATATCGTTTTCTTTGATTTTAAATTCCGTGCCGCCCAGCGTGAATGTTCCTTTTCCTTCAATGACGAGATATAAAGCGTAAGTATCAGGGCGGTCCAGCGGCAGAATATAAGATTCCGGGCAGCTAAAATACGCTATTTCATGCAGTGAAAGCGATGCCAAAGGTCTGAATTGATTCTTAAAATAATAATGATATGTGGGTTCCATAAGTGCCTCCTACTCAATACTTTAACACACCTTTTTTTGGAAACAAGGATTTTTTCGAAAGACGCAACATAAGTCCATATATAGGCAATATTAGTCAATATGTTTCTGCCGGTTTATGTAGGATATTTATGTTAACAACTACTTAATTCAGGAGGAAATATGGACTATCAGGAATTGAAATTAAAAATGGATTCTTTAAGCGTTGAGGACAAGCTGTCTATGTTCTCTAATGACGATATGGAGTATCTGCGAAAGATACTGGTTTTTAATCAATTTACCGCTGATGCCGCCGGCGGGAGAATGACGGAAACCGCGCAGCCGAAACAACAGGCGGTCTTTATTCAAAATTTAACTAACCGCGAAAAGGATGTTTTTTCGATGCTGCTTACCGGCAAATCGCCGAAGGATATTGCCTGCATATTAAAGGTTAGTTATTATACGATTGATTTTCACCGTAAGAATTTGTACAAAAAGCTTGGCATAAAGAACAGGGCGGAACTTTTTGCGCGTTATATATCTGCATGTTAATTTTATTTCATGATATAATTACGCATAAAATTACGTTTTAAGGAGTAATAGTATGGAAGATGATTTTGACACAATGAACCTTTCCGCGGAAGAATTAATAAAATTATATTACGGATCGGTTAACAGTGAAAGCGGCGAAATTCCCGAGGATGAAACACACAAAGCGTTTGCTTACCTTATTACAGCTGCTGATAAGGGACTGCCCGAAGCATGGGCGGAGCTTGGAGCGTGTTACTTTGCCGGCATAGGCGTTGATCAGGACGAGGCG
>JGI24695J34938_10002727_pt1 | contig 13013 bp, 12 predicted proteins | sample TergutCo191P3_FD_34938 | JGI IMG/M metagenome (IMG submission 34938) | reverse complement strand
ATGAAAAAAGGATATGATGTCCGCACAACTGAGACCATCGGCATGGCGCAGCGCGGAGGCAGCGTGTTCGGGCATGTGCGAATCGGCGCAGGTGGTATGGGTTGCGGCGCAAATATTTTCTCGCCTTTAATACCGCTTGGAAAAGTTGACGTGATTATCGCTTTTGAACCTGCCGAAGCCGTGCGCCAGATGACTTACCTGCGCGATAACGGCGTAGTGCTTGCGTGCGACAGCGCGGTAAAACCGACAGCAGATCCCAAAGGCAGCTCGTATGAGGCTGCAGCCGTGATAGATTTTTTAAAGTCGCACGCGCCGCGGTCAATTCTGCTTGATGGAAAAAGACTGACTGCGCGAAACGCAAAGACGCTGAATGTCGCGCTTCTTGGAGCGGCGGCGCAGAGCGGAATACTTCCGTTCGACGCGGATACATTAATGGAAACGCTGTACGAAGTTCTTCCTCAGCGTTTACTGGAAATGAATATTAAGGCATTTGAATTAGGAAAAGAATTGTGTCCGTAAAACAGAAAAAAGGAGTATAAAATGCAAACACTGGATCAAATTAAGAAAGCAATTCAACACGCGATGAAGAGCGCATTCTACAAGAAGCACTTTGCGAACATCAGCATTGACGACATAAAATCGATGGATGATTTTATTAAACTGCCTTTCACTGACAAGGAAGATTTACGCGAAGCGTATCCGCTTGGACTTCAAGCGGTAGGCGACGAAGAAATTGTGCGCATCCATTCATCGAGCGGAACAACCGGAACGCCTGTAATCATTCCCTACACAAGAAAAGATGTGGAAGACTGGGCTGTCATGTTTAAGCGCTGTTACGAAACCGCAGGATGCACCAGCCTTGATCGCATTCATATCACTCCCGGGTACGGTTTGTGGACAGCGGGAATCGGTTTCCAGGCAGGCGCGGAACTTTTGGGCGCGCTTGCAATCCCGATGGGACCGGGCAACACTGACAAACAAATCAAAATGATGATCGATTTAAAATCGACAGTAATCTGCGCGACATCATCTTACGCTCTCCTTCTCGCCGAAGAAATTGAAAAGCGCGGAGTGCGCGACAAGATACATTTAAAAAAAGGCGTCATCGGCTCTGAACGCTGGGGCGAGAAAATGCGAAACCGCATCGCCGGAGAACTCGGCGTAGAACTCTACGACATTTACGGACTGACGGAAATCTACGGTCCCGGAATCGGCATCAACTGCCAGAAGCAGGACGCCATGCACATGTGGACCGATTACATGTATATAGAAATAATCGATCCAAAAACAGGCGAGCTTGTCCCTGACGGCGAAACAGGAGAGCTTGTAATCACAACGCTTCGCAAAGAAGGCGCGCCTTTAATCCGCTACAGAACACATGACCTTACAAAAATAGTTCCCGGCAAATGCGAATGCGGCTCAGACTTCCCGAGAATCGCGACATTGGTCGGCCGCTCCGATGATATGGTCAAAGTGCGCGGCTCAATTATTTATCCAAGCAGAGTTGACGAACTCCTCGCCACGATTGAAGGCGTCTCAAGCGAATACCAAATCATGATAGATCACCTGAACGGCAAAGACATCCTCACCCTGTTTTTTGAAACAAAGACAGAAATCGGCGAAGCGAGCCACCACCTTGAAAGAACCGTCGAGCATGAGTTCAAACATAAAATCGGTCTTACCCCGAAAGCAAAAGCCGTCGGCATGGGCGAACTTCCGCGCAGCGAAAAGAAATCGACACGCGTGTTTGACAACAGATATTAATATAGTTAATTAAGCAGGAGCATAAAAATGAACATTGATCTAGAGCATATCCGAAGTCACTTTAAGAAAGATCGTTTCGCAACAGGCATCGGAGTTGAAATTGATTCTGTAACAGAAGAAAGCGTAGTGTGCAGTTTAGAATTGAATGATACGCACAAAAACTCTGTAGAGAATGTTCAAGGCGGCGCAATCTTTACACTGGCGGATTTAACATTCGCGGTTCACTGTAACCTGCCTTGGGTCTGCGGCGAAGACATAGGCGTCACAGTTGGACAGTCATGCAGCATTTCATTTCTAAAAAGCACCAAAGGACACCGCCTGACCGCTGTATCAGCCTGCCTCTCAAAAGGCCGCAGCATATCAGTGTACCGCATATGCGTCAAAGACGACCTCGGCGTACCCATCGCAGAAATGCTGGCGAACTCTTTTACAATGGCGAAGAGGTAGGGGAGCGTTTTTAAAATGTAGTAGGTATTTTTTATATTTTAAATAGACTTATTTACCCTGTCATATAACCTTTTTAATAAAGGTTTTTCTCCAAGCGGCGCATTAAAATCTGTAATAACGGTAATTATTTTAGGCAACCAATATGCGTTATTATCAAAACTCATAAGTTGTTGACCGCCAAGACGAATTTCTGCAACTATTCCTTTCAATTCATGATATACATGTCTTAATCGTAGAAATATTTGATCATCAACAGGTTTTGATTTATTATTCATTAATAAATGAATAACCGGAATAAAGTAATTTGTGCATAAATTAACGGCAAAATCGCGGATACCTCTGTTGAGATGTTCCTCCAAACATGCATTTTGCCGTATTACGCCTACATTGTCATTGTTACTCGCCGCATCGTACATTTTTTTATAATGAAATAAAGCATCTCTAAAATTCAAATATGGTGAAGCTATTCCATGAACATGAGCGTTTCCAATCGTATCATATATACTTTTTATAATAAAAATATTATCAACATATAAAAAAAGCGCTTTTGACACTTTATCGAGCGCTTCTTGATGTTCCGTAGTCAAGCTTATCCCCCAAAGTTCCATATTTTTCTACAGATACACGAGAACCCGAAGCAACTAACCCGCTCAACTCGGCGTTTTGAGCCAAAGAAATACCAGGATCAATCTTTCTGTTTTTTACAACCTCTTCGCACGTTAAAGAAGTCTTCGTAATAACATTGTGCAATTTTAATAAATGATTCCTAACTTCTTCCTGTCCCATGTTATACTCCTTTTTTTGGTCTTTTGGTGAAGGTTTTTTCCTCAAATCTTCTAAATAATTCTAAACTGTTAACATCTATTGCGTCTTCCTTTAGTATATCGGATGAAAGCATTTGATCAAAAATAGCGGCGTTTACCCCATTTCGATTTAATTCTCCAATGAAATTCTTTCTCATCGTCTCATTGAAACTCTTAACAATAGTCTTTTTAGAATTCTTAAGCATTTTATCGATTTCATCGTCTGTATGTTCAGAATCTAAACAACCTTCTTTCATCTTTAAAAAGATATCGGCATATTCTGCATATCGGTAATCAAAATCAGCTTCTTCCCAGTTCTCGATAAGAATTGTAGATACAACTATCTCGGAAAATAAAGTATCTGTATATTTATAGATAAAATCCCGCGCTTCCATGTGTAATTATTATTCTATCTCTATATTATTAGGACAGTCAAGGCAGATTCATGGGATAGCAGATATTCGTGTGCCAATGTCTACAGCGGAATTTCCCTCTCAAATTTTTTAAACCGGTGGGAAATAATTTCTGAAATATCGTTTAACACCTTTTCCTGCAGCTCCGCCAGCGTTCCGGTTTCCTGTGAGGGATACGATTTGGTTGTAATTAATTAATCCTCATTTCTTGTTTCATTTAATCTGCATGCTAGTATTTTTTCAATATCTTCTAGTATAACTGCTTTTAAGTTATTTTTTATTGAAGCGTTGGTTGGCTTTATTGAGAACAAGTCGAGGGTATCTATTTGTAACGCTTTAGCCAATCTTGTAAACATGGTTACTGATGGGAACCGCTTACCTGTTTCAATTAGAGCGATGTAATTATCAGTAACATCTACTATTTCTGCTAATTTTGCCTGCGATAAACCTAGTGTTTTTCGGAAATGTTTCATATTAATGGCCAGAATTTGCTTTAAATCGGTCATTTTACCACTCTATTAGTTAGATTAATTAAATATACTTGTTTATTTGTTATGTATGCTATTGACATAATGTTTGAATACTTGACTATTAGTAGGGTTTTATGATAAGATTTTCAATATACAACAAGGAGTGTTTAAATGAAGAATTCAATCAAATTAATAAGATTTACCTGCATTTTTATCATTATTGTATCTTTTTTTACAGGATGTCCTGAACCTGAGTCTGCGCCTTACACCCCTTTTGGAACAGTTCGTATTATCGGAATCGCCCAGGTAGGAGAAATATTAACGGTTGATTTAAGTAATTATTCTCCTTTTTATGGAGAGGAAATTAGTTTTAATTGGAAACGAGATGGAGATATCAACATTGATTATGGCAGTATTTATATCGTGCAGGAAACAGATGTTGGCTCGACTATCACTGTAACTGTATCAGAGGGGTATAACAGCAGTGTTGTAACAAGTCCTCCTACAGATGTTGTTGTTAATTTTACGCAAGGATTAGCTTTTACATTAATTAATAACGGCAGCGCGTACTCAGTATCAAAAGGAACGGCAACAGCGTCAATTGTTAGAATACCTTCCGTATTTGACGGGCTTCCAGTAGTTGAGATTGCGGACTCAGGATTTTCTTCTTATTCAAATTTAACAAGTATAATTATACCTAATATTGTAACAAAAATTGGCAACTACGCTTTTTTTAATTGCGGTAATTTAAAAGAGATAATAATACCTGCCGGTATTACAAGTATTGGTAATTTCGCGTTTTTTGACAGCACTGGTTTGACTTCGATTTATTATGCCGGAGAGAATGTTACAGCATGGACAACAATTACGATTGGTTCCAACAATACACATCTTCTAATTGCTGACATATATTATTTTTCCGAAATATATCCTGGTGAGGCAAATACCTACTGGCGATTTTTAGATGGTATTCCAACAATCTGGATAACACCAGGTCTTCGTTTCGAGCTTATTAACGGCAGTACAGAATACGCGGTTTCACGAGGCAATGTAACTGTTAGCGATGTTGCTATTCCTGCTGTTTATAAGGGCTTACCTGTGACTGCGATAGGAACAGGGGAGTATAGTGGTTACTTGGATGGATTTCGTGGTTATTTAAATTTGACAAGTATCATTATACCAAACAGCGTGACGAGTATTAATCATTATGCGTTTAGAGGATGTACAGGTTTAACAAGTATCTCAATACCTAACAGTGTGACGAGTATTGGTGATGAGGCGTTTAGAGAATGTACTAGTTTGACAAGTATTTCAATACCAAATAGTGTGACGAGTATTGGTGAAAATGCGTTTTATGAATGCACCAGTTTATCGAGCATTACGATATCCAACAGCGTGACAAGTATTAGTGATTGGGCATTCGCAGGTTGTACAAGTCTGACAAGTATCATTATACCCAATAGTGTAACGAGTATAGGTGTTTATGCTTTTAGTGAATGTACCAGCTTGACGAGTATCACGATACCAAACAGTGTGACGAGTATTGGTGGTGGTGCATTCTATGGTTGTACCAGTTTAACAAGTATTACGATACCCAACAGCGTGACGAGTATCGAACTTACATCGAATTATCTTATCGTAGTATCTCCATTCTCTTATTGTAGCAGTTTAGAGAGTATAACAGTAGGAAGAGGTAATCTTGTATATAGAAGTGAAGGAAATTGCCTTATAAGAATAGCAGATAATGAGTTGATAATTGGTATTAAAAATAGCGTTATACCCATCAGTGTGTCGAGTATTGGTGCTAGTGCATTCTATGGTTGTACCAGTTTAACAAGTATCACGATACCCAACAGTGTGACGAGTATCGGTACTAGTGCATTCGACGGTTGCACAGGTTTAACGAGTGTTTCAATACCAAACAGCGTGACGAGTATAAGTGATTATGCATTCTATGAATGCACCAGCTTAACGAACATTACGATACCTTACAGTGTGACGAGTATTGGTAATTGGGCATTTGATGGTTGCACAGGTCTGACGAGTGTTACAATAGGTACGATTACAAAAGAGAATTTCGGTGATTACAACGTTTTTCCTGAAAATTTACGCGAAGTATACTTTGCTGCAGGAGGCGGCGCGGGGACGTATACCAGATCTGTAGATTCTAATAACTGGACAAAACAGTGAGTTTGTTGTAGTTGTAGATAGAAATGGGATTAAATTTTACAGATATAAAAATTACTCTTGACATTTCTGGACTAGTTGCATGCATCATTGCTTTTACAGCTCTAATTATAACAATAAAATCATTCATTGCGGATCATGACAGACGTAAAAAACAATCGACAATAGAATATTATAATAAAATACTAACTGAGACATGCGGTCCGCTTAGAGATGCAATTAGGAAGGCGTTGAAAGAACCGCTTAATAATTATTCTTACAGAACTATAATGCCATATGATAAAATATGGAAAAAAAAACATGATTTGCAAAAAAAATGTTTTAAGTACTGTAGATACATGGAACGTTTTGCTGTTGGTATTAAATTACGTATTTATGATTATAAAACATTTTTTAACATTGCAGGAGTAACAACAGCAAAACTATTTCAGCAAATTCAATATTTAATTAATGAAAATAGACACACAGATTATCGGGAATTCATTTTTTGTACTGAATATAAAAAATTATGCAGGAAATTACTAAAGCAATTATTTTCTTAAAATCTCATTCAGAGGCACAGTGCGGAATTAAAACCACAAAACACGGAACCTAAATCAAAACCTTCAACAAAAAGAAAAATTAAGAAATCAGCAAATTCCAGAAAAGTTAAAGCGTTTATGTAAACCTTCATTTTCCTCGTTCGTATTGGTTCGTGAGGTTCGTGGTAAATTTCTTCTTTCACTTCGCTTCAAATATCCCCGGGAACACAGAGTCCGCGTCAGTTATAACCTTCCGCAAAGGATGCGTTCGCGCTTCTGCGATTACAGGGTCTTCCGCGAAAAGTGCGTGCCACATCGAATTATTTACAAGAGTCAGTTTTTGATCGAGACGCTGAGCTTGCCGCTTTTCTATAAGTTCGCTGTCACCCGCCTGGGGAACTGAAGAATTGCCTGCGTATTTGAAAGACCACAGGGTGCCGTACATTGGCACATAACAAGACGCGGTTGAAACGTTCGCGAAGACTTCTTTCAGTGTCGCTTCGATGCAGGCAAAAGCTTCGGGCCATGCCATTGGTGATTCGCCGTGCATGGAAAAAAGTGAGTCATTATCGCGGAATAATTTTTTTACGGCGGTAAAAAACTCAACTGTGTATAGTGCGCTTGCGGGTCCTATCGGGTCGGTCATGTCCATTATGATAACGTCGTAAATATTGGGTGTTTCTTTTGCGCAGCGCAAGGATGCGCATTTTTCTACAAACGCGCGGCCGTCTCCGTAGTGAAAAGAAACCCGCTTGTCCGAAAAGGAACCGCAGTGTATAGAAGGGAAATGTTCTTTGCTGAATGTTACGACATCAGGATCGAGTTCCGCGAAATCTACGGATTCAATCGACTTGTATTTTAAAATTTCGCGCAATGTGCCGCCGTCTCCGCCGCCGATTAGAAGCGCGCGTTTTGGATTGGGATGAATCAGCATAACGGGATGGACAAGCGGCTCGTGGTATCGGTATTCCCAGCGTTCGGTTACCTGAGTTCTTCCGTCAAGCAGCATAGCGTTGCCGAAATATTCAGTTTCTACGAGTTCCGCTTTTTGAAACTGCGTTTGTTTTGACGCAAGAGTCTTCTTTACTTTGTAAAAAAAACCGCTTGACGCGTTTATGTTCTCGCGAATTTCCATTTATACCTCAGCTTTAGATTTTTTCTTTTTCGTTTTCGATAAAGTCTTGCTCTCAAATATTTCCTGTATTTCAAGTTCCAGCGCTTTTTTTATCCGCTTTTTTTCTTTGCGTTCCAGCATTGTTACTTCATCGCCGAAAAGGAAATTTGTCAGCTTGATGTTTTTTATTCTCATCTTTGTGTGAAAAACGTTGTCAGAAATAATATTAATGTCATACACAGAATATTTATCCAGCACATCTTCTGAAATATATTCCTGAATGCTGGAGATATCGTGATCGATAAAAAGTTTGTCTCCGTGCGAATCGCGCGTAAAGCCTCTGACGTTATAATTTATCGTGATCACGTCAGATTCAAAACTTTCAATTAGATAATTTAAAACAGAAAGAGGGCTTATCATTCCGCAGGTTGAAATATCAACATCAACGCGAAAAGACGCGATGCCGGAAAGCTGATTGTATTCCGGGTACGTGTGTATCGCGATGTGGCTTGTATCAAGATGACCGACAACCGCAGGCGAGGCAGGTGTTTTCGATCTGGACGATTCATCATGTATTAGCTGCGCCTCATTTAGAAGAGCGACCACGCTGGCTCCGCGCGGATCGTAATCCTGCGTTGAAACATTAACAAGCCGCGCTCTTATAATTCGGGTAATTTCTTCTACGATAGATTCCAGCCGCTTTGAGTTGTATTCTTCATCAATATATTCAAGATATTCAATCTGTGATTCTTCTGATCTTGCGTAACATACGTCATAGATATTAAAACTTAACGACTTAGTCAGGTTATTAAACCCTTTCAGTTCTATTTTCTTTCCTCTAACGCGCTTTACCAATTTTTATACCTGCTTTTAATTTTATTTTGAGTATAAAATATCATATTAAGGCGGAAAAATCCAGCGCTAATTTACCTTTCCGGCAGCTGACTGTAGAAGTCCCGCTATTGTTTTTAGAAACGAATTTCATTTCAGGATTTTTTATATCCAGAACTGTTTCTATGTTTCTTTCCTCCTTTTATAAAAAGTTCGAGTCCATTAATTATTTCATTGTCCGAACAGCCAAGTGCGCGCATTTCTTCCGCAAAACGGCGTCTTGAATCTGCAGCCAGTTTGATGCGCGTTTTTTCGATCATTTTTGCTTCTTCCGTAAAAAAATATCCTGTACCTCTCTTGCTGCTGATTAATCCGTCTCTCTCCATTTCCTGATAAACGCGCTGCATGGTATTTGTGTTTACCTGAAGAAGAGCGGAGGTATCGCGAATTGACGGAATACGCTCTCCCGGAGCAATATCCCCCCGGACAAACGCCTGACTGAACCGGAGGATTATCTGACGGTAAATCGGCATCCTGTCATCAAACGTCAGTCTCCATTGACCAAACATAGAATGCCTCCCTATGTGTACTATAACACTAGTACACTGTTAAAAAATTGTCAAGAAATTTTTGTAAATAAAAGAATATTTTTACATTTTATAATTAATTAATGACATGGAAGTAACAATCAATATAAAATAAAAATATAGTGTTATATTATTTTTTAAAATTTCGTTGCTTTTTTTTATTATTAATTCTATGTTCTCTTCAATAATACTATATTATTGGAGGATTTTATGAAGAAGCAGTTTATTGCCGGTCTTATTGGCTTTATTACAATGTTTGGATTTATTTTCATTGGATGTTCGGAGCCGGAGCCGGATTTGGGAAATGATATATTAAAAACGCCTTTAAATGTTACAGCGATTGCCGATTCTTCCAACAGTATTATAATTAGTTGGTCTCCGGTAGAAGGCGCAAAAGGATATTATGTATATGATGTAGCTTTTAGTTCGAATAACATTGTATATTATAATTATGAATACTCGACAAAATCAACATCATTTACAAATACAGGACTTAAAGCAAATACATCTTATTCATACAGAGTTAGAGCGTATAACGATAAAGGAAAGAGTATATTTTCAGAAAAAGTTTCTGCAACAACCTTTATGGCAGCATCTAACACGCCTGCTAATGTATCTGCGTCAGCAGAATCAGAAAGCAGTATTAAAATAGAATGGTCTGCGGTTGATCGCGCTGAAGGGTATAAAATATACAGAGGTGACACTTCTGCCGGGCCTTATATAGAAATAGGTGAGACAGATTCTACTTCCTACACAGATTCAAGTTTACCTATTAATATAAAATATTATTACAAAGTATCTTCTTATAACATTTCCGGAGAAAGCGTCCAATCGAGTTCAGTATTTGCGCAAGCGACTGGAATTCCGGAACCGCCTTCAAACATTACAGCAACAGGAGAATCCTCAACAAGTATCAGAATAGAATGGGCGAATGTTTCAAACGCTGTATCGTACATTATTTACCGCAGTTTAACTGAATCAGGCAATTATACCGAATTAGGAATAACGGTAAATACATCATATACGAATACAGGATTAGATCCTGAGACAATTTATTATTACAAAGTTTCATCGCGAAACGGCAGGGGAGATAGTTATCAACCAGATTCGGTTTCGGCAGTGACATTATCAGGAAAACCTAATGCACCTGCAAGTTTGTCAGTTTCAACTTCATATACAACAAAAAATAGCATAAGAATTAACTGGTCTTTAGTTTCAGGCGCGTCATATATAGTATATCGCAGTTTAACTAATACTGATGATTATAAACAAATAGCTGAAATATCTTCATCATATACCACAAATTTTACAGATAAAGACCTGACTCCTGAGACAACCTATTATTATAAAGTTGCCGCCAGTAACAACTATGGAGTCGGCCCGATGTCAACTGCGGTTTCTGTAACAACTATGTCAGGAAAGCCAAATGTTCCGGCGATTTTATCTATATCGGCTGTATTTTATAATATTACTATTGACTGGGATTATATATCAAGCGCGATAGATTATAAAATTTATAGAAGTACGAGCGCTTCAGGGGAATATATTTATTTAAGCAGCACTACAAGCAGATCGTATAAAGACTACGGGCTGAATGCCGGCACAACATATTATTACAAAGTATCCGCTTCAAATGAGTATGGAGATAGCGCATTATCAGCTTATCGCTCGGCGGCTACATTTGCTGCTAACGCGGGGACTACGCCCTCAAACGCAATAGAAATACCGCATGGAACTGCCGGTATTGGCGGAGATTTTCCTAATAATTTGGATGAAGTATGGTATAAGTTCACAAGAACCGGCGGCGGAGTATTATATGCAAATGACAGCGGTTTAGGTTTTGATGGCATTGGATTAGGTGATATTATTATTGATGTTTACGGATCTGAAGGTTATGGTATTATAATTAATGGCGTTCCAATAAAAGATATTGATATTGGGAAAGGTATTAATGATACTAATAATATCGGAGCAGGTAACTGGGACGGCACATTTTACGTGCTTGTAAAGCCTAAAACGAACAACATTATTAATAAGAGACCGTTCAAATTATTTTTTGTTGCTTTTTAACCTACTTCGCCAGCAGCCTGTTCAGCCGCTTTACAAAGTCCGCCGGGTCTTTGAGCTTGACGCCTTCGACAAGAAGAGCCTGTTCGAATAACACGCATGAAACGTCAGCGATGCGCTCTTCATCGTCGATGTCTTTAAGACTTATGACGACAGGATGTTCGCCGTTTACTTCAAGGATTGGTTTGATATCCGGCATCGTTGTCTGTCCCATCGCCTTTAGCATTTGAGCCATCTGCATTGACGGATCGTTTTCATCGGCGACGATGCACGAAGGCGAATCATGAAGACGGCGGGAAAGTTTTACGTCTTTTACGCGGTCTCCAAGAGCTTTCTTGATCTTTTCGATTACAGGTTTCGCTTCTTTTTCGGCGGTCTTGTCTTTCTTTTCACCTAACTCTTCGTCAGCGCCCGCGCGGTTTACGGCTTTTAAGTCCCAGCTTTGGCTTTCTGTTTTGCCGTCTGCGCCGGGAGTTTCCTTGCGGTAATTGTGCAGGGTTGGAATTATAAGGTCGTCGATGTCGTCGTCCATGATGAGAACTTCAATCTCTTTTGCGCGGTAGGCTTCCAGAAGCGGAGAAGAACGCAGCGTCTTTTCGTCGCCGCCTGTGACGTAATAAATGTGTTTCTGATCGCTTTTCATGCGGGAGACGTATTCAGAGAAACTTGTCCAGCCTTCCACTGTAGTGCTTTTAAAACGTACCAGTTCCTGAAGAGCGTCTCTGTTCGCGAAATCCTGATAAAGTCCTTCCTTGAGCGGGCGGTTAAATTGGCTGATGAATGTTTCCCATTTATTTTTCGCCTCGTCACCGCCGGATACCGCGTTATCTGCCATTTGCTTTATTTCTGAAAGCAGTTTTTTTACGGACGCGCTTTTTATATTGAGGAGAATTTTATTCTGCTGCAAAATTTCACGGCTTACGTTGAGAGGCAGATCTTCAGAGTCGATAACGCCGCGCACAAAACGCAGGTATGTCGGCATCAGTTCTTTGTCGTCATCGGTTATATAAACGCGTTTTACATAAAGTTTGACGCCGGGTTTATAATCGACATTGTATAAATCGAAAGGCGCTTTTTTTGGAATGTAAAAAAGAGTGGAGTATTCAAGAGTGCCTTCCGCTTTTGTATGAATGTAATGCAGCGGTTCATCGCTGTCGTGTCCGAGCTGTTTGTAAAACTCGGTGTAGTCTTCTTTTTTGAGATCGGATTTCGCTCTGCGCCAAAGAGCGGTGCCGGAATTAATTCTGTCAGTTTTTGTTTTGCTTCCCTTTTCGTTGCCTTTGTCGTCCCACTCTTTTTCATCAAAGGTGAGGTAAATGGGAAACGCCACATGGTTGGAGTATCGTTTAATAATATCTTCTATTGACCATTTGTTGGCGTATTCCAATCCCTCATCTGTGAGAAAGAGGGTAACTGTTGTTCCCTGATTGTCACGGTTTGCGCTTTCAATTTCAAAACCTTCTTTGCCGTCGCTTGTCCATTTCCACGCGGCGTCCTCGTTTGCTTTGCGGCTTATAACCTCGATTTTATCGGCAACCATAAACGCTGAATAAAATCCCACGCCGAACTGGCCAATCAAGTTGGAATCTTTTTTTGCGTCTTCGGCGAGTTTTTCCAAAAACGCTTTTGTGCCGGAACGCGCGATGGTTCCGAGCGAGTCGATTAAATCGGCTTCGTTCATGCCGATTCCGTTATCGGAAATGGTAAGAGTTTTCCCTTCTTTATTGAAGGAAATATCGATACGCGGATCAAAATTGAGCGCCTTGTACGCTTCATCCGCGACTGTCAGGTACTTGAGCTTGTCCAGCG
>JGI24695J34938_10002726_pt1 | contig 13022 bp, 9 predicted proteins | sample TergutCo191P3_FD_34938 | JGI IMG/M metagenome (IMG submission 34938) | reverse complement strand
AAGTAAAAGGTTTTAATAACGGAAAGGAAGTTTGCTCGCATATCTTAAAGACAGCAGAGAATGCGAATAAAATAATGTTATTAACAGATAAAACAGAGTTAGAAAAAGATGAAATCGCGCACATAGAAGTAAATATATGCGATAAAAATGGAAACCTTTGTCCCAACGAAGAAGCCTTAGTTGAATTTTCTGTTAGAGGAAACGCTAAAATACTTGGCGCCTGTTCTTCGGATTTAAACCAAAACATGGGGTTTGCATTTCCAAAGGTAATGACACATGGGGGGAGAGCCTTGGTTATGATAAAGGCTATGGACACAAGCGGCAATGTTGAGTTAAGCGCCTACTGTAAAAATTTAAAGGACGCTAAGTCGCGTTTTAAGGTAAAGTGAGAAAGAAATGAAAAAGACAATGAGATGGTTTGGGCCGGGTTTTGATCCTGTAACTTTGGATAAAATTAAACAGGTTCCCGGAATTGACGGAGTAATTACAACATTGTACGGCAAGCAGCCCGGCGATGTATGGTTAAAAGAAGAATTATTCTCTTTAAAAAAACTTGTAGAAGACGCCGGTTTAAAAATTGAAGGAATCGAAAGCGTCAATGTTCACGATTCAATTAAGACTGGCGCTGTTGAACGGGATATGTATATCGAAAGATATATTAGTACACTTAAATTGATTCATGAAGCGGGGATAAATGTTGTCTGCTATAATTTTATGGCAGTTTTTGATTGGACAAGATCGGATTTGGCAAAAATAAGATCTGACGGCGCGACAGTTATGTCTTATGATCATAAAATTATCGAACAGATAAATCCCGATAATATGTTTGAAGTAATGCGGGAAAAAGCGAACGGCTGCCTTCTTCCCGGCTGGGAGCCGCAGCGTATGGCGCGCGTTAAAGAACTTTTTAAAATGTATCATGATATTGACGAAGACATGCTTTTTAAAAACCTTGAATATTTTTTAAAAGCGGTTATACCTGAGTGCGAAAAGCTCGGAATTAAAATGGGTATGCACCCCGATGATCCGGGATGGTCGGTTTTTGGGCTTCCCCGTATAATGAAAAACAAAAAAGATCTTTTGCGTCTTGTTAGTCTTGTGGATAGCCCATCTAACGGTGTAACGCTTTGCTCGGGAAGCCTTGGCACAAACCCTGACAACGATATTCCCGATATTATACGCGGTTTAAAAGGGCGCATTACTTTCGCGCATATACGAAATGTCAGGCACAACGCTCCCGGCGATTTTGAAGAGTCGGCGCATCTTTCAAGCGACGGCTCTTTGGATATGTACGCGATAATGAAGGCATTATACGACATTGGTTTTACAGGTCCTTTGCGCCCTGATCACGGCAGGCAAATATGGGGTGAGGTTTCTGTGCCGGGTTATGGTTTATACGATAGGGCAATTGGCTTAAGTTATTTATCGGGCTTGTGGGAAGCAATCCAAAAAAATTAAAGAACGGAGTAGTTATGCTTAGAGAATATGATTGCTGGATGCAAAATAGAAAAGTTACACCTAACATTAAAATTCCTGAGATTGTATATCCTGCTAAGGGCACAGAAGTTGCAACGCAGGCTGCAAAGGAACTTATAAGTGGAATTAACCGCCTGTGCGGGTTTGCTCCAAAGACAGAAAAAAAATCAAATGTTTATAAAAAGGCGTTTTTTTTAAATTTAAATTCTACGCTTAAGCCTGAAGGTTTTTATATTAAAATATTCGATGAACAAATTTATATTACAGGACAGAACGAAAACGGTTTATTATACGGCGTGTTTAAATTTTTATCTCTTTTGGCTCTTGGAAAATTAACTAAAAATTTTGAATTAATTGACTCGCCTTCATCTCCTTTAAGAATGATTAACCATTGGGATAATTTTGACGGCACTATAGAGAGGGGATACGCCGGAGGCTCTTTGTTTTATAAAGACGGCAATTTTTGCTATGACGCCAAGCGCATAGAAGATTACGCGCGCTTTTTAGCCTCAGTTGGAATTAACCGCGTTTCTATAAATAACGTAAATGTGCGCGCGAAGGCAAAACTTTTAATTACAGAAAAATATCTTAAAGACGCTTCAAAGTTAGCCGCCATTTTTCGCCGCTTTGGAATAAGACTTTTCCTAAGTATAAACTTCGGCGCGCCCTGGTCTTTAGGTAAACTGCCAAGCGCGGATCCTCTGGAAGCGAGTGTCGCCGCCTGGTGGAAGGAAAGGGCAGCGCTTATTTATAAATTTATCCCGGACCTTGCAGGTTTTCTTGTTAAAGCAGATTCAGAAGGTGAGCCGGGTCCTTTCCAGTACAATCGCACTCATGCTGACGGAGCGAATATGTTAGCGCAGGCTCTTAAACCTTTTAACGGCGAAGTAATATGGAGATGCTTTGTTTATAATTGTCAGCAGGACTGGAGAGACCAAAGTTTTGATCGCGCGCGCGCGGCTTATGACCACTTTAAACCCCTGGACGGGAAATTCAACGATAATGTAATTCTTCAAATTAAATTTGGACCTTATGATTTCCAGGTGCGAGAACCGGTTGCGCCGCTTTTTGGCGCCTTAACAAATACGCGCCATGTAATGGAATTGCAGATAACGCAGGAATATACAGGGCATCAAATTGATCTTTGCTATCTTCCGTGGCTTTGGCAGGATATTATGCGTTTTGATACAGCATACGGAGAGAACAGCCGTATAATGGATCTTAAAGGCATCGAAGGTTTTGCCTCTGTTGTAAATGTCGGGCTTGACAACAACTGGACAGGGCATACCCTGGCGCAGGCGAACCTTTACGGTTACGGACGTATGTCTTGGAACCCTTCTTTAAGCGCGGAAGAGATAGCGAATGAATGGAGCGTTTTATCCTTTGGTGAAAATGAAACAGCAAAAAAGATAAAAGACATTTTATTAAAATCATACCCGGCATATGAAAAATATAACGCTCCATTCGGAGTATGTTTTATGGTTACGCCAAATACGCATTATGGCCCGAATATCGAAGGTTACGAATTCAGCCGCTGGGGAACATATCATAGAGCGGACGCGCAGGCAATTGGAATAGATCGCACTCACACGGGCACGGGTTATACGGATCAATATTCAAAGAAGAACGCTGAGCTTTTTTCTGACCCTTTAGCATGTCCTGATAATTTAATCCTGTTTTTTCATCGTCTTTGCTATGACTTTAAGATGAAGAACGGAGAAACACTTTTACAGAATATTTATGACACTCATTTTGAGGGTTACGATGAAGCGGAACAAATGGCGCTGGAATGGAAAAGCCTTAAAAATGACCTCGAAAAAGAGGTGTATGAATCGGTGCTTTCGCGCTTTGAACGCCAGCTTGATAACGCCCGTGAATGGCGGGATCAGATTAATACTTATTTTTACAGAAAGACAGGAGTTACCGACGCTCAGGGCAGAAAGATATTTCCTTAAATGTATTGTAGAAAATTAATATTCCTTTTTTTATCTTTCGATGTTATAATTCTGGTATGGCTGAACAAGGAAAAATATGGGTTATTTTTAATCCCACAGCAGGTAAAGGGAAAGCCGCTAAATTACTTCCCAAAATTGAAATGATTTTTGTAAAGAGCGAACGCGATTTTCAAATTATCTTAACAAACAATGTCGGGCATGCAATTGAAATAACTCATGAGTTAACCATTAAAGACGAGGATATTATAGTAGCGGCAGGCGGAGACGGAACCTGTAACGAAGTAGTTCACGGTCTTTTAACAAGGAACCCTCCTTCTTCTGTTCCCCCCTTGTTTGGAATAATACCAATAGGAAGGGGAAATGATTTTGCTTATTCTCCAAAGATACCGGTGAATATTGAGGACGCGTGTAAAATTATATTGGAAGGAAAAAATCATCCTTTGGACGCCGGTTTTGTAAGAGGTGAATTTTTTCCTAACGGCAGATATTTTATAAATGGGATAGGAATAGGTTTTGACACCAAGGTTGGTTTTGAGGCCGCTAAAATGAAAATTAAATCCGGTTTTTCTTATATGATAGGCGCGATTATCAACCTTATTCGTTTTGAGAAATCGCCAGTTGTGCAGATTAATTTTGACGATAACGAGGTAACGCTTCCTGCCGTGCTTATTTCTATTGTTAACGGGAAGCGCATGGGCGGAAGTTTTTACATGGGCCCAAACGCCGTTTTGGATGATGGTCTTTTGGATCTTTGTTATGTGCGGCATCAGGAAAAAAGGGGTAAACTTATAAAAATATTTTCGCGTTATACTAAGGGAACGCAGTCTGAATGTGAAGGCGTTAATATGACAAGGGCTAAAAAATTACACCTAAAGGCAATTGAAGGAGGAATGGCGGCCCACTGCGACGGCGAGACTATTTGTTATGAAGGCAAAGAGCTTGAGATTAATTGCGTTCCTGGCGCGCTACGCCTTGTCAGCGCCTGATAATAAGGGTATCAAATGGAATTTAGAAGAGCGGTTGTTACCTGTTTTTTAAAAACATTATTAACCATTCTTTGTAAAATAGACTGCCGTGAATATTATAAAATGTTAGCAAAAAATAAACCCATGCTTGTGGTATTTAATCATGTCAATTTTTTAGAAGTTCCAATACTTGTAACGCACAGTTATCCGCTTTATGTTTCCGGTCTTGTAAAAGCTGAAACATGGGATAACCCAATATTCGCGTTTATTTTTAATACATATAAAGCGGTTCCCATTGACAGAAGAGGAGCTTTTAGCGAAAGTTTTAAAAAGGTTCACAAGCGTATTCAAAAAGGATTTTTTATGTGCGTGGCTCCCGAAGGAACACGAAGTAAAGACGGAGTGCTGGGGAAGGGTAAAGCTGGAATTATTCAGCTCGCTCTTGAAGCTGACCTTCCCATACTTCCTGTAGCGCATCACGGCGGAGAAAATATCTGGCAGAATATTAAAAAATTCAAACGTACGCCTTTTTATTTTAAGGCAGGGCAACCCTTTAAAATTAAATTTGACGGAAGACCTGACAAAGATGAGAGAGAAATTATAATATCAGAAATAATGGGACGTATAGCGCGCCTTTTGCCTGAAGAAAAAAGAGGCGTTTATTCCCGGCAAGCTTGCGAAGAATGTAAATTTTTGGAATTTATATGATACATATGTTTGATATTGACCACACAGTGGTAAGAAAAACAACGGCTGAATATTTTGTTGAGCTTGCTCTAAAAGAAAAAATAATAAAATTTTCGCAGGTGAGTCCCCTTCTTGTTGATTGGTTAAAATACAAAACGGCGCGTCCTGACGCTGACTTTATAGAAAATATTGTAAAAAGATTGAGCGGTATAAAGAAAAGTGACCTGGAAAGAATTTCGCGGGACTGTTTTGAGAAAAAAATAAAAAAGAATATTTACACAGGCTCATTTAACCTGATTAAAGAAGTGCGAAATAAAAACGAAAAAGTAATATTCGCGACTTCTTCGTTTGATTTTATTATTAAACCCTTAGAAGATTTTTTTGGAATAAACGATTCTATTGCGTGTAAAATGGAATATTCACAAGGACTAACAACTGGGAAACTTGAAGGGTACAGTTCATTCGGCGCTAGAAAAAAAACAGCGGCGCAAAGCTGGATGGAACAAAATTCTGTTAAGCCTCAGGATGTCAGTTTTTATTCTGATTCTTATTCAGATATACCGCTGCTTGAATACTGCGGAAAGCCCGTAGCAGTAAACCCGGACAGGATTCTGGAAAAGAAAGCGAAGAAAAACGGCTGGACAATATACAAATTTAAAGATGTTTTAAATGAATCTTAAAACATTACCATGTAAATTTAAGCCCAAGACCGTTTTTAAAATCGAAAATAGCTGTCATCTCTGTAGAGAATGAAACTTTTTTTCCTGTTAAAACAACTACAGCCGCAGGCGGATTAGGTATAGTTCTGCCTTTGCCGTCAGAAATCGCGAGAACAGAATTACCGGGAGTTTGAAAGCTGACGGAAAAATTATAGCCGTCCATAAGCATTCGGGTTAAGCTAATTTCATCTTCATTAAAAGAAAGCGAGTCATCTAATAAAATAATTTCCAGTGTACCTGAACCGTCTTTTTGCTTAACCGATACCTTTTCGCCAAAGGGATCCAGTAAGCTTAAAAGAGCGGCTTCATCTTTAAAATCCAGAGCAATGTTTATTATCGTATCCTGCTTGTCTTTTTTTGACGAATAAGAGACAAGTTTTACTCCGCTGTTTCTTTCAAAAGCTTTAGTCCAATCTTCTCTGCTTAAGGGGATAGTCGGCATAGATTCGTTGCCGTCAAATGCCCCCATGTTTTCTAGCATCTGTGAGATACGATATTCCATAACCATTCTGCCGGAGCCGTCTTTGTTCATTGTAATATCAAGCGATAAACCCAGGCATGAGTTGAATATCAATAAGAATGAAATAAGAGCGGCCAAACAAAGCTTTTTTTTCATTAAAATTCCTCCGAGTGGATTTTCATGTCCTGAATACGGACAGGGTTTTCTTTTTCAATCATGGCAAAGGCTTTTTGAAGAACGGATTCTCCAAAGGCGCGAGAATTAGAAACAATCGCTCCGCCGATTTGGCAGAAGGAAAGTGAGTCCTGAAGGTCAATTTCCGCAGCGCTTAGGTGAAAGCGCTTAATCATTTTTGCCATAATAGACTTAATTACACGGCGTTTATCCTTGATATTGCCTGAGTCGGGGATCTCAAAAATTATTTGTATCATTGAAACAACCATGAAATTAAAGATATTATAACATAATAATGAAATCTTTGCTAAGAGCTTCGCTTATAATTTTCATCATGCTCTTGCCTTCCCGGGTCTTCGCTCAGGATACGCCTCAAGCAGAGTCTCCAGCGGCGACAGCAACAGAACTTAATATCGAAGATCTTCGCAAGCGCATATTAAAAGAAGCGCCTGAAGAATTAATGAGCTATTCTCTTGGAGACGCTAATGTTTCACTTTTTATAACAGGTACATGGTACGGAGAACTTCAGGCGAATTTTGGTTTATATCATTCTCCGATCTTTGGAACAGGTTTTGTTTCTCCCGAGACGCCTCTTTTATTCAAGCAGGAAGCAGACCTTACAATGGCTTTATGGATTAATGAAAGGTGGTTTGTAGAAGCTTCGTTTTTGGATGACAGTTCACAAAATACTTACCGGGCTGGATATCAGGGGCTTCCCGGTGAGTTTATCCAATATGCCGGAGTTGGGAATACAGGACTCGATTTCCCTTCTTTCCCGTATCTTGATCTTGGAGGCGACTCTCCCTCATCCTTTGGTTTTTACGGAAGAGTAGGAAATGATACAATTAATGTTCATACCCTGCTGCGTTATGACGCCGCGTCAAGTGAAGAAAAATATTTTTTAGGCGGCAGAGAAAGAACTTACAGTGATTTGTCTCCGGGAAATTCATTACGCGGTATTTCATTTGTTCTGCCAGACGCCAATATTGAAACTGACATTGTTGTTTACATAGAAGATGAAAAAGGATCAATTCGAGATAACGAGGGCAGGAGATGGAGATTCGCGCTTTTAAGCGAATATTCATTTTCCAGAACTATGGGTATTGTAGAATTGAGCGTAACGGTTTCCGGCATGGTAGCGGTTTCTTATGGAAACAACAGACCATGGCTCTCTTCGCTGGGAACTTACTCAGGCGCGTCAGGCTTTTTAAGAGATGTTCAGGACTGGTTTGACGGCATTAATCTTTCATTGTATCCTCAATGCGGCGGCGGTATCTCAGCGCCGGGTGAAGTTATTATCGGCGGAATAACAGCTCTTGTAGTTTATGAACCGGGGACATTCTCTCCCTTTGAGAAACGCGGTCTTTATAACGCGCCGTCAAGCAATACGGAAAAAGCCGCTCTGGTATCCGGGTCGAATGGAACAGAGATTGGCGGTTATGAACTTATTAACAATGAAAATATATCAACAGAAGATATGCCGATGTTTTCTGATTTGGGAAACCCGATGTTTGACGCGTCTGCGAGAAAAAGAAGCGTGTTTGAGCTTGTAAGAAGCGGGAGTTCTGACAAAAGAGACCCGGCCGGCAGATGGCCCCTGGCTCTGGAAATACCGGAAATATATCTTCCGGGAAACAAGGTATACACTGGCGATATATCCCTGCGTTTTACGAACTATAACAGTCTTAGCGGATATTTTATAGGAACTGATGTTATTCCCGGCTCTGTTCAGGTTTGGCGAAGCGGGATTCAAGATTCAAATTTTACATATAACGCTGCTTCCGGCGAAGTAATTATTAATGGTTCTATCGGGAGCAACGAAGTAATTCGCGTAACTTATTTAAAAACAAACGAGGCGATACAGTTTGGCAGTATCGCCGCGGGCGTAGGCGCTATTTATAGAAACAGAGCGAATAATTTCTCCGCGCAGGCGGCGCTTGGTATCAGGTGGAATTTGTCGCAGGACGCGTTTACAGAAGAAAGCCAATCAAGCGCTGGAGTTGTAGGCATAAGTTTAAAGACCGCATGGGATTATGATAATTTAAAAGCGCAAGTTACAGGCGGCTTTGCCTTTGTTCAAACTGATACTACAGGGCTGTACCGCGCGGCGGGAATGGAAGGCAATGAGCTTATTATTTCCATGCCTTTTGACAGCTCTTTTATTTCGAATCAATTTAATTTACAGACTGATTTATTTTTATACGAAAACAAATTCTTGGATGTAAACAAGCGCGCTGAATTGGTTTTTAGAAATTACAACGACAATAATATACTTGGTGATAATTTAATGTCTATTGACTGGGGCGCGGCAGTTGTTTCAGGCGTTAATAAACCTTACCCTGTTAAAGATTCAAACCTTGGGAATACAAGAGTGCTGGTATCCGAATTTACTTTGGATAGAGATAATAATTGGACAGGTTTCCAGATTCCATTAGGCGCGAACAGTGAAATAATTTCTCAGGCAAGTGAGATAGAAATCCCATTTAGATTCTATAACTTAAAAGGAGATTTTAACAATTTTCGTCTTGTAATTCAAATTGGATCGCTTTCCGGAATGGAGTTTACATTTATAGAGAATGAAAACTTAATTTGGGAAAAAAATCTGGTACCAAATGAGCTGCCCGCAGACTGGGTTGGAGATGATTATAACGCTAGAACAGTAATCGCTAAATTTTTAATAAATGAAACGGACAGGCTAAAACTATCAGACGCTAAATTTTTACGTTTAGCCGCTGTTTATAATGGCGCGAGCGAGGTTTCAGGCAGAGTGCTTCTGGCTCCGCCAATCGTAAGAGGAAGCGCGTTTAGGGCAATAGTTAAAGAAGGTAATAAAATCAGCGGTATTACAGATTCTGTTATTGTTACAGAGACAAAAGAATTTGGAGCAAATACCTTAGAATCCAGGTACGGAAATATTGTTAACAAGCTCCACGAAAATAATGAAAATCAGCGCGTATTAAAAATTGAATGGGATGGCTCTTCACCTGCGGGAGCTTCTGTCGGCGCGGACGGAAGAATAAACAGGATTCCGCTTGAAAATTATCGTGAGTTGTCATTCTTCGCGAAGAGACAGGATACGCGAGACACAGAAGGCAATTTACGTTTTGTAATCGCGCAAGGTCCTGATACAATTTCAAACGCGCAGTTGGAAGCGGTAATCCCGTTAAGCGCTTTAAGCGCGGGCCAATGGAAGAAAATAACAATCAGATACAATGGACCAAATAAAGGAATTAAAATAGACGGCGAGGGAGTAGAAACAGATACGCTAAAATACAACAGGTTAAGCTCTGTGATGGAAGAAAATAATACAAGTTATGCCGCCGTATTAATCGAGCCTGTCGCGTCGCTTTCCGGAGGTGTATTGTATATTGACGAAATTATACTCGAAGACCCGGTAATGGTTTACAGAATGAACGCCGGAACCGCTGTTGAATATATAAAAAATGGAACTCTTGTCTCTGTCGCTGGATTTCCGGTTTTAGAAAATTTGGCGATTTCAACAGCGGTTGAGGCTGAGGGACGCGCGGAAAGTGAAACAAATGATCCTAATTTAAAAGGCAGCATGGTTAACCGTTCAGGACTGGCTGTTTCTGTTTTAAAAACTGAACTTTCCGGCAATGTGTCATTTACAGCGGCGGAAGAAACTTTTTTATGGGACGCGGATCATTCTATCGCAAAAAAAATAGGAGCGTTTTATGTAAAAGAAGCTTTTTACGCTTCGCCGCAGTCTGCCTCCGCCGGGCATACTGTAAACATGTCGTTTGTTTCTGATTTTCACGCTAAATTTAAAGCTGACGCGCAATATGATTTATCCAGGTTAAGACAGGAATGGAATTTAGACACGGGATACAATCCCAAAAATGAATATATCCCTTCATTACTTTTAAGCGCTGCCGCGATATGGACAAAAAACGATAGTATAGATGAAGATGAGAATTACGGTAAGCTTTGGCTTGATTCCTGGCATCCGCTTGTCCCTGACACTGGGGAAGGAGCGCTTACAAGAAAAACAAATACTCGAATTGTACTGACGCAAAGAACAAAACCTTTGGGCGCGGTTATTACACTTAACGGTTTAACAAATTATTCTGACGCCAATACAGCGATACGTTCAGAAAATTCGGCTTTTCTTGATGTTCCGCTTGTTTTTGATAAATTATATTTTAACTTCAGAGCCGGAAAAAGTTATAAACGACAGCGTTTTTATTCCAGCGAAGATGTAGTAGATGACGGCGGGATGTTTTTTAAGAGCGCGGAAGAAGGTCTAAATTTTTGGCAGGTTTTCCCCTTCTATTCGCTTTTCGCTGATGAACTTAATAGCGCGATGGATAAAATTGAAATTGACCAATATACGGCTTTTAATGATCATTACAGCGCGAGAGTTAATTTGCCTAATAGATACAATCTTTCTTCGTTTTTTGTTCCTTCCAGATTATCATTCCGTATAGAAAGAATACTGGAACAAAAAATGGATACAAGAACAGATACCTTAAATCTTGGAGGTTCTATTGGGTTTTCCTCGATTAATATGTTTGGAGCCGCCGGTTATCGTCCAATATTTAAATTTTATCAAAGTGACGAGTTTTCTCATGGCATAGAAGCGTCGGTTATTATCCCAAAAGACGAGGAAATAAAATGGGGAATAAATTCTGTAATAAACGCGTCTTTTATAGGTTTTTCCAGGGGATTATTAAATTATGTTAATATATTAACGCTGCGCAGTGACGATTACTGGACAGAAAGTTTAGCTGTAAATTGGGAGATACCAACACAAAAAAATATATTAAGCGTTTTTTATGATTGGGTGCTAGGCTCCATAGAAAGACAAAAATTTATTCGTTCATCTTCCATTAACTCAAATTATGAGCAATTAAGAAAAGTAAGTTTAGAATTAGTGCTGGATAAATCTACAGATTATCTGCGCTGGAGTGTCGTCGCCGGGCATGAAGAGATTGTAAGGATAATAGGAAGAATGAATTTTACTACATTTATTAAATTAAGATTCAGCGAAGATTTATATACGGATATTTTTATGCTTGACGCTATGCTTGGCACTACTTTAAGGGTTAGTTTCTGATTCGGCGTTAACTTCCGCGCTTTCTTCGGTCTTAGCTTTTACTTTTGCTTTGGCCTCAGCTTCCTTGTCGCGCATACTTTTAATTAAATTATTAAACGCTTCTCTGTTTACCGCGCTTATTTTACCTGAAAGTTTTTCTATTTCCGCGATATTTTTATATCCATCGTTTACAGCTCCCTGCAGCTCGGTAATTCCCTCGCTGTTTGAGCTGTCAGCGATTAATAAAGCTCTTGCCAGAGCGAAACGTATATCGCTTTTTAAGGGGTCTATTGAATCGTTGGCTGTTTCTGTTAAAGATTTTTTGTATTCTTCAATTGCTCTCGCGTATAATTCATTTTTTTCAAGAAGACCCGCGTATTCATAACGGGCCTTTCCATCGGTATGATTTGCGAGAAAATTTGAATATGTTTCTATCGCTTCTACTTTATTTTGCGCGCCCTGATTACGCGCGTAAAGCAGCATTACGTCCTTGTTTTCCTGTAAAGCGATAGGGTATTTTTCCAATACAGCCTCAGATTCCTTGTATCGTTTAAGAGCGAATAAAATTAGCGCGTGATTATAACCTGAGTCCGCGCTTTCCGGTACAAGCTCAAGAAGCCTGGAATAATGTTTTTCCGCCTTTTTAATATCATCAGCTCTAATTCTTGAATAGGCGGCCGCTTTTAATGCGGGAACATTGTCCTTGTCTCTTTTTAATACGCTTTCAAAATATTTCGCGGCTTCTTCATATCTTTCCATTTCAAAAGAAATTCTGCCAAGATTATAGGCGGAAGCTACCATTGTATTTTTTGCCTGTTTTGCCCGGTTCAGCCATTTCTCGGCTTCAGCGTATTTCCCAAGTTCATAGTAAGCCATGCCTATAGAGTAGTATTCCTCAGCGGAAGCCGCCATTCCAGCGCAGCCGCAAAGGGAAGCGGAAATCGCGCAAAGAGCGAGGGGTAAAACTATTATGGAAAGACGGCTTTTCATTGGGTTTCATTATACACGAAAATTAGGGTATGTGTAAGAGGAAAAATTTTGAGAGAAGAAATCACACGGATCCGCAAACCGAAGGTTTGAAGGAGTTTACGGAGGAATTGGAAATAACAATCTTAACCCAAATCCTATTTTTTAATTGGTATATAACTTATTAAAATAGAGATTAAAGTAAAATGTTGTTTCTGCTTCCTCCGTACCTTTGTGTGAATCTCTTTTCTTATTATTTTTCACTTTTTTTATGATTTTCTTCGGAATCGATAAAGCAAAATGACACTTTGAACCCATATATATATGCAGATTTTTCCTGCGGGGAAAGGTCTGTCCAGGGGTCGTATGACTTCTGGAGCAACTATATGTGAGGTTCATAATGAACGCTAACAGAACTTACAAGGACAGCGTGTTCACTTCGCTGTTCAACGACTCCGAGCTCCTTCGTGAGTTGTACGGCGCGATCGGAGGAATTTCTCTGTCTGACGATGTTCCCATCTTTATCAATACGCTGGAATACGCTCTTGTTAAAGACATTTACAA
>JGI24695J34938_10002725_pt1 | contig 13029 bp, 10 predicted proteins | sample TergutCo191P3_FD_34938 | JGI IMG/M metagenome (IMG submission 34938) | reverse complement strand
AATCTGCGTAATTGATCCGTCTGAGCGGAGAAGAAGCTCTCCGCAGCGCAGTTTTCCGTTGTAGTTAAAACCCATCGATCTTCCGTGAGCGCCGGCATCATGAATAACAACAAAATCGCCCGCGCAGGAATTTCCGCTGACTGCGGCTTCAGCGGCGGTTTCAATTTTTGGAAGTTTTCTTTGAACAGCGAACTTGTCGTTGTTTTCGCATAAGCTGCCGACAATGTCATAAATTTCAGATAACGGCGCGGATTCTTTTCCGGAGATTGTTATGTGATGATACGCGCCGTAAAGCGCAGGGCGCATCAAATCCGCCATGCAGGCGTCAAGGGCTATATAATTACGGTAGATTTCTTTTTTATGAACGGCGCACGCAACCAGCCAGCCGTAAGGTCCGGTTACAACCCTGCCCCATTCTGTGCGGATTTCCATCGGATCAAGTCCCGCAGGCTTTAGAATTTCATCGTATGCTTTTTTTATTCCGTTAACCAAAACCTGATAATCTACAGCTTCCTGATCCGGTTTATAGGGAATTCCCACGCCGCCGCCGAGATTGATAAATTCAAGCCGCGCTTCTGTCTTTTTATATATTTCAACCGCAAGCTCAAAAAGCATCCGCGCCGTTTCAATATGATACAGAACGGAAAGTTCGTTACTCGCAACCATTGTGTGCAAAGCGAATCTTTTAACTCCCTTTTGCTTTAAAAGCGCGTAACCCTGAATCAGCTGATCGCGGGTAAAGCCGTATTTTGCTTCTTCAGGCTTGCCGATAATCGCATTGCCTTCTTTAAGAGGACCGGGGTTATAACGCATGGAAATAAGCTTCGGCAATCCGGCGGTTTTCTCAAGGAACTCAATATGGGTAAAATCATCAAGGTTAATAACCGCGTCCATTTTTTTTGCGGCGGCATATTCTTTTGCGGGAGTTTCATTGGAAGTGAGCATTATATCCCCGCCCTTCATGCCTGACATTTCAGCTAACAAAAGCTCAGGAAAGCTGGCGCAGTCCGCGCCGAATCCTTCGGCGGCAAGAATTTTTAAAATATAAGGATTAGGCAGAGCTTTAACGGCAAAATGATTTTTATATGAAGGAAAAACCGAAAAAGCTTTTTTAATGTTTCGGACATTTTCGATAATCGCTCTTTCATCATAAATATAAAAAGGCGTAGGATAACGCTTCGCCAAATCTTCCAGCGCGGCTTTATTTAACGGAAAATATTTTTCACTCACTTATAACTCCCAAATTATTTTAAATTTACTAGCATAGAAACCGTAAAGAGCGCAGAGTTATAATTCAAAATCCTAAGTAAATCATTAATGATCATTTTAACTTTAACTTAAATACCCTTTATGCTTCAGAAGCTCCGCGTTTAAAATGCCGCCGCCCGCCGCGCCGCGCACTGTGTTATGCGAAAGCGCGACAAACCGGATATCAAACACTTTGCAGTGTCTTAAACGGCCGATAACGACAGCCATCGCTTTATCGGCGTCGCGATCCTTGCGCGGCTGAGGACGGTTTTCCTCTTCACGGTAGATGATAGGCTGTTCAGGCGCTGTCGGAAAACCGGCTTCTTGAGGCAGTCCTTTATAGGCAGCCCAAATTGATTTTATTTCATTGAGCGAAGAAGGTTTTTTTGCGCCGAACTCAAGACTGACGCAGGCGGTGTGGCCGTCAACGACAGGCACGCGGTTGCAGTGCGCGGAAATTTTCGGAAAGTCTGCGTTTTTTAATATTCCGTCTTCGATAATGCCGAAAATTTTTAGCGGCTCTTTTTCGGATTTTTCCTCTTCTCCGCTGATAAACGGAACAATGTTATCGATCATGTCCAGACTTGGAACGCCGGGATAACCTGCTCCGGAAACCGCCTGCAGCGTACTTACGATAACTTTCTGCGCCGGATATCCGGCCTTCGCGAGAGCGTGAAGCGGTTTCATATAACTTTGTATAGAACAGTTTGGTTTAACAGCGATAAAGCCGCGATCCCATCCGCGTGATTTTTTTTGTTTTGGAATTATATCGGTATGATCGGGATTAATTTCCGCGATTAAAACAGGCACATCATGCGTCCAGCGGTGAGCTGACGCGTTGGAAATAACAGGGATTCCGGCGGCGGCATATTTTTCTTCGAGAAGGCGGGTATCATCTTTGCTCATTTCAAGCGCGGAAAAAACAAACGAACATCCGCCTTTTTTAAAAGCCGCAATAGCGCGTTCTACATCATTTGCGTCTTCTACTGTGATTTCACCTACATTAGGATTGTAAGACGCTGCATGCTGCCATCTGCCTGCAACAGCGTCTTTATATTTTTTTCCTGCGCTGCGGGGCGATGCCGCCGCGTAACGCACTTTAAACCAAGGGTGATTGTTTAACAAGGCGATATACTGCTGCCCTACCATGCCTGTAGCGCCAAGTATACCCACCGGTATCTTTTCCATAACGAACTCCTTACATTTATATTAGCATAAAATAAAACGATTTATCATTAATGATTATCTGGTCTCATGTTTCCGTAATCAGGTTCAAAACCGCGGGATCGCAGTATATCTACATATTGTTTGAGCTGTGAACTGCTTTCGCCATCGGCAAGCGAGAAACCTGCCAAAAAAATTTCTTCGCTGCTCTTTGTCCAGCTTAATTTCATATTAAGGCTGAAAGATCTAAGTTTATCTTCCTGCGCGGGAATAATTTTCACATTATAAACTTTATCGGGAATAATAGAAACATAAGTAACGCTCATTAAACAGCACCCTGAAACGCTGATATTGCCAAGCTGTCCCTCGCCTTCATACCCGGAAATACAGACTCCGGCCTTTAATTCAGATAACGGCAAGCCCCACCTTGGAGCTCCCCTTTCCCGGAAAGCCGCTTTCTGATCGATTAGTTCATCTTTCTTTTTTGAAAATAACATATTTCCGCCTTATTATTTTTTATCAGGCCGTATGATGATTGTACCGTCCACAACTTTCTTGGCCATTGAAAAAGATTCCGCTATTTGGCTGCTTGCGGCTTTCGCAGAATTTACGCTGGAGCTTACTTCTATGGATGCGGCGTTCAAATCTTTAACAGTATCAACAATGACAGTACTGTCATCTGTAATTTTTACGGAATCCCTGTTTACCTCATCTACCATTTTTCTGATTTTATTTAACGCATCCGTAATTTGTCCGCTGTTTCTGGACTGCATTTCTATAATTTCTTTAATGCTTACGAACGAAGCGCTCATTTCGGTTAACTTAACAAATATATTATTCATGCTCTCTTCATTGGAGCCGGCGACTTTCTCTATCCCGCTGATCACCTGAGACATTTTCTTAATCTCCAAAGAAATGGAATTAGATTCTTTGTTGGACATTTCAGCAAGCTTGCGGATTTCCGAGGATACTACAGCGAAACCTTTTCCTGCTTCTCCGGCGTGAGCCGCCTCGATTGCCGCGTTCATCGCAAGAATATTTGTCTGCGCCGCGATTCCCGAAATTGTTTTATTCGCTTTTTCCAATTCAGCGGATTGTTCTGTTAAATTAGCGATATCTTTGGTAAGTTGTTCAAGATTTTTCTTGCTTGTTTTTGATGAATCGCCGAGCGTTGCGGTTATTTCATTTGCTTCCATTACGGCGCTTTTGATACTGTAAATTCCCTCGACCATTTGTTCGATCAATTTTGACGACGAGTTGATGCTCTCTGACTGAGATGACACTACATCGTTCAGAACATTGATATTAACAATAATGCCGTCTACAGACTTTGATGTCTTAAGGACAGAATCAATTTCACCTTCGCTTTTTTTAACAAGCACATTCATTCCGTCGATAATTGTTTTAAGTTCATCGTTTGATTTATTAATAATTATGTTAAGGTTGCGGCTTATATTAAGCTGTTTGCCAAGCTGCTCATCGTTGATTTCTCCCATCGTCTGGCGAAGCGTATCCCTGATGGCATATAACGCCAACTGCATTACGCCGATTTCATCTTTGCGCAGTCTGGAAGTTTTTATATCAAAACGCATCTGCGCAAGCAGATTAGCCGCTTCGGATACTTCGACGATTGGTTTTGTAATTGAACCGCCCACCATCAAAGAAATAAAGATCGCGGCTGACAGAATAATCGCGAGTGAAACGGCAAAAACTATAATCGCCTGATTCTGAAGCCCCATAACATAACTTACATCAAGATCAAGACCTAAAACGCCAACCACGCTGCCTGAATTATTCTTTACCGGAAGAAAGCCCGAAACGAATGTGCCCCATTCATCGGTATAAGGATTTTTAGTAATGGTAAAATTGCCGCTTGACCATGCCTCAGTGATCTCAACCGGCGGATCCACATAAATATCCATCATGTACTGATCTGCGCTGCCGCCGTTAAACACCGCAATATCGTCAGTATCAAAAATAAACTTGATATTATTTCTGTCAACCTGCAGGTAGTAAATATAGGAAAAATTGTAGGCTTCGCAAAATTGGTGTATTTTCATTACAAGATTGAAATAAGACTGCGAACCTTCAAGTCCTTCCGCTATTAATACGCCGGTATCTATTAATTCCGGATAGAGTTTTTCGATAACATGAGCAGTGTTTTTAATTTCATCGGTATAGGTTCTTACAATGTAATTATGATATTGAAAAAAAAGTATTAATCCGATTCCAAGCGCTACCGCAAGACTCAAAGCGGAAAATAATAACGAAAAAGTAGTTTTTAATTTCTTCATAATAATAAAATTTAATCATATTTTTCAATAATTTACAATAAGATAATTCATCTGGACAGTATGTCAAATTTGAAGATAACATAAGATATGAATAAAAAAATAAAACGCGTTATTGTCTGCTTAGCGATTATTATCGGGTCAGTGGTTTTGCTCGCCGGAATTTTCCTTGGCGTTCTGACAATCGCCGAGTACAGACCTGATGATATTGTAAATCTGGAAATAAAAAATCATGAGGCGGTAAATCTTTTCAAACTAAAAACGGAAATTCCTTTCAACGTACTCATTTGGAATATCGGCTACGCTTCACTTGATGAAAGCCAGGATTTTATAATGGACGGGGGAAAGGGAGTAAGACCGCCCACCGATGAAAATGTGAAACGAAATCTGCTGGGCGTTAGAAATTTTATTGTAAATACAAACAGCGATATAGCGCTCATTCAGGAAATTGATATTGCGTCAAAACGTTCATATTATGTTGATCAGCGGCAGTATCTGACAGAGAATTTTGCCGGTTCTTCGGCCTTTGCGTATAACTTTAACAGTATATTTGTTCCTATTCCCTTTCCGGAATTTATCGGCAAGGTAGAAAGCGGACTGTTAAACCTCAGCCTTTTCCAGACCTCGGAAGCTTTTCGCATGAGTCTTCCAAATCCATTTACATGGCCGGTTCGCGCCGTTAATTTGAAACGCTGTCTTTTAATAAGCCGCCTCCCGCTTGAAAATTCCGCGGCCGAACTTGTAATTGTAAATCTGCATCTGGAAGCGTATGACACAAGCGGAGGACGCGAGGCTCAGACAAAAGCAATGCTTGATTTTATGTACAGCGAGTACGCTAAAGGCAATTATGTAATCGCGGGCGGCGACTTTAATCAAAATTTCCCGGGCATTAATCCGTCTCGTTTTGCGGTAAAGAACAGCGAATACTTTGTCCCAGGTAACTTAAGCGCATCATTACTCGCTCCGGGCTGGCAATATGCCGCAGGTACGCTGACACCGACAGCCCGCCTTTTAAACGAGCCTTTCTCGGGCGACCTTGAAAACACGCAGCTATATTTAATTGACGGTTTTATTTTATCGCCTAATGTGGAATTAATCGGCGTAACAACATTCGATCTAGGTTTTAAATATTCAGATCATAATCCGGTAAAACTCGAAGCGGTATTAAAATAGACACTATAAATTAATAAACTACAATATAATATTTTATTAAGATTCATTGTACTGCTTTTGAAAAATAAATAAATTTTAAAGGAAATTGACTTATATATGAATGTTTGATAGAATAATTTACCGCCGTATAGAAAAAGTTAAGGGGATTATAAGTTTGAGTAAAGTAAGTCAGCCTGCCCGGCAAAAAATCTACTTAAAATCCGGCAGATCATTAAACAGTGTAATCAAGGACAACTTATCATCTTATGTGTTCATGGTTCCTTGGCTTTTGGGTTTCTTCCTTCTTATAATTTATCCGATGATTTATTCGCTCTATCTTTCGTTTACGCGTTTTAATATGATTCAAGATCCGCAATGGATAGGATTCGGAAATTACATAGAAATGTTCATAGGTAGTGAATTTTATCCAAGAGATGAAAGATTTATAAACTCGCTTTTTGTCACTTTAAAGTATGTTTTTATTTCTGTACCGGCTAAATTAATTTTCGCGCTCGCAGTCGCGATGCTGATGAGCCAAAAACTCAGAGGCATTCCTTTATACAGAACCATTTACTATATACCGACGCTTCTTGGAGGATCTGTCGCCATATCTGTGTTGTGGCGGCGGCTTTTTGCAGGAGACGGAGCGATCAATTTAATTATCAGAACGCTTTCCAACGGCGCGCTTGATCCTCCATCGTGGATTTCTAACCCAAATTACGCTCTATATACCCTTGTTATTCTTTCGGTTTGGCAGTTCGGATCACCAATGATTATTTTTTTAGCGGGAATTAAACAGATTCCCACAGAATACTACGAAGCCGCAAGTGTCGATGGTGCAGGCAAGGTAAAACAATTTCTCTATATTACCATTCCCAGTTTGTCTCCGATAATATTTTTTAATTTTATTATGCAGATGATCGGCGCATTCCAGTCATTCACTCAGGCATATATTATTTCAGGCGGTTCAGGCGGACCTGTTGATTCTACGATGTTCTACAGTCTCTATCTTTATCTGCGCGGGTTCGGATACGGGCACATGGGGTACGCCTCGGCTATGGCGTGGGTACTACTTATAATTATCGCGACTTTTACTTTTATCGCGTTTAAATTCTCCGGCAGGCTTGTTACCTACGGGAGCGGCGAATGAAAAGTAAATCATATATATCTGTAACTTTAACCCACATTATAATAATTATATTAGGCATCGGTATGCTTTACCCGATAGTCTGGCTTATAATGGCATCTTTTAAAGAAGCGAATCAAATTTTCAGTAATCCCGCTTTATTGCCGGAGAAATGGACGATACAGAATTATATCGAAGGATGGAAAGGCATACATATCGTAGGATTCGGAACCTTCTTCGTTAATTCGTTCTTTATAAGCGCGTCATGCACAATTATAAACGCCGCGGCTTGTTCAATAACAGCGTACGCTTTCGCAAGGTTAAATTTTGCAGGGAAAAAAATATGGTTTGCCATAATGCTGATAACGATGATGCTTCCCGGGCATGTTACAACGCTCCCCCGTTATGTTATTTTCCGGATGCTCGGCTGGATTGATACATATAATCCATTTATCATTCCGTCATTCTTCGGAGGAGAAGCGTTCTTTATATTCTTAATGGTGCAGTTTATACGAAGCCTTCCGAAGGATATGGACGAATCCGCAATTATTGACGGCTGTACTAAATTCGGAGTTTACTGGAGAATAATCCTTCCTTTAAGCATTCCGGCGGTAATTACAACTTTGTTGTTTAAATTTTTATGGACATGGGATGATTTTTTCAGCCAAATGATATTTTTAAACACTCCCAGATTGTATACTGTTCCTTTGGGATTACGTCTCTTTTTGGATTCTTCCGGCGTGTCGTCATGGGGTTCAATGTTCGCTATGTCGGTATTATCGCTTATTCCCTGTTTCATCCTGTTCTTCAGTCTGCAGAAATACTTTGTACAGGGAATTTCGACAACGGGTATTAAAGGGTAGTTTACCCTTAATAAAATTTTTATGGAGGTTTACATGAAAAAGGCTTTTTTAATTTTGGTACTGGCTGTTTTTGCAGGCAGTATGGTTTTTGCAATGCCGGGACAGGAAACATCATCAGCGTCAGCAAATACTGTCCGCTGGTCATTCTGGGGCGGTGAAACGCGGATTAGAAATTATCAGTTAACAAACGATATTTTCTTTACAGAAACAGGTATAGTAATCGCGGGCGAGCCTGCTCCGGGAACAGGTGATCACTTTAATAAGTTCTTCACACAGTTTCGCGGCGGCGGCGCGGCTGACATTATTCAGCTTGGCGGCACATTCTCAAACTTAAATCTTTCTGATAATAACAGAAGCGCTCCCGGGATTGAAAATATTCTTATGCCGCTTGATCAATTTGTCAGAAGCGGAATCCTGGATGTATCGAATGTTGACGGCGCGGCTCTCGCTGCCGGAACAAGAGACGGCGTTCTTTATGCTATTTCAGCAGGTGGAAATATGCCGGCGCTGGTATACAACAGATCCTTACTGGAAAGAGTCGGAGCTCCGTTACCAGCAGTCGATATGACATGGACGCAGTTTGATTTATGGCTCGCCGCTGTACAGGCAAGGCTTCCTTCCGGAACTTATGTTTTAACAGATTTCGGTTCAACCGCTACTAGCTCAATGTTCTTAGGTTATTGGGCAGGCGACAACGGAACTCCGGTTTGGGACGGTACCAGAACTAATCTTACAAACACAGCTGTTATTGCGTATTTAACAAGGTGGTCAGGATACCGCACAGCGGGATTAATTCCTCCTGCTGAAGTCGCGGCGCAGTATTCAGAAGATAATGCAGCTAACTCCTCTCTTATTGCGGGACGAACCGCTGTAACGCTTGTATACTCAAATGGTCTTGTAGATTATCAGGGTATGACAACTGATACTCTTGATCTTATTATGCTTCCGAATGCGACAGTTTCTAAAGGACTTTGGCCGCAGACAAGCCAGATGATGGGTATTAATATAAATTCAAAGAATGCTCAGAACGCGGCTAAGTATATTAACTTCAGATTGAATGATCCGCGCGTTTGGACAATCATGGGCGCAGATCCCGGCATTCCTGTTACACCGGCGACAAGAGCGGCAATTTCAGCCAGCGCAAATGATGTAACAAAGAAAATTCTGGCATACCTTGATATCGCGGGAAGGAATTCTTCGGCGGCTTCTCCGAATATGCCAAATGACACACAATGGAACTCAGAGCTCCACCTTATTTACACACGCGTTGCTAACGGACAAGTTAATATTATTACAGCGTCGCAGCAAATAATGGATCTCATTACAAGGCTTACAAGATAGTCATCATCTAATTTGAAAAATGATTAAAGCGCAGTCCTTAGGGGCTGCGTTTTTTTAACTGCAGCCGGAGCAGCCAGCGCATTTATTTTTTTTTCTGTTCTCCGAACGGAACAGCAGGAAGAAAAATCCGGCGGTTAATAAAATAGCGGCAATTGTTCCGGCTCCGAAATTACCTGAGAAAAACATTCCAAGCTGATAGAGACAAAGCGAAACTATATACGCAAATCCGCATTGATAACCGATAGCGGCCCAGAACCATTTAGCATTATTCATTTCGCGCCTGATGGCCGCAATCGCGGCAAAGCACGGAGCGCACAGAAGATTAAATATTAAAAACGAAAACGCGCTTAACGAAGTAAAATGTAAAGCCAGTGCGTTCCATATCTCCGCGCTGCGGGAAACTTCATTGGAGGCGGCTTCGGTCATACCGTAGAGTATTCCGAATGTACTTACAATATTTTCTTTTGCGATAAGCCCGGTAAAAGCCGCTACAGCCGCCTGCCAGTTTCCCCAGCCAAGCGGAGAGAAAACCGGAGCTATGCCTTTTCCTATGAACGCAAGAATACTATCGTCCATATCGACCATGCCAAAAACGCCGCTTGAGTTCCATCCAAAGTTAGAAGCGAACCAGATAACAATAGACGCAAGTAAAATAACTGTTCCCGCTTTTTTAATAAATGACCAGCCGCGTTCCCACATGCTTCTTAACACATTTAAAACAGTCGGTAAATGATATGCAGGGAGTTCCATTACAAAAGGCGCCGCGCTGCCCGCGAACATTTTTGTTTTTTTAAGGATAATTCCAGAACAAATAATCGCCGCGATTCCCGTAAAGTACGCGGCTGGCGCTACCCACCACGCGCCGTTAAAGAGCGCGCCCGCGATTAACGCGATGATTGGAAGTTTTGCCGAGCATGGAATAAAAGTCGTTGTAATTATTGTCATTTTTCTATCGCAGTCGTTTTCGATTGTGCGCGAAGCCATAATTCCGGGAACGCCGCATCCTGTGCCGATAAGAATTGGAATAAATGATTTACCGGAAAGCCCAAACTTACGGAATATTTTATCCATAATGAACGCGATGCGGGCCATATAACCGCAGCCTTCAAGGAACGCGAGGAAAATAAAAAGTATAAATATCTGCGGCACAAAACCAAGTACAGCGCCGACTCCCGCGACAATTCCATCTATTATTAAACTATAAAGCCAGTTTACGCAGTTTATTGATTCAAGAAAATTACCCAGCGCTGCGGGAACGCCCGGCACCCATAAACCAAAGAAACTCCATCCCTCTCCGAAAACGCCTTCGTTAGCCCAATCTGTCGCAAACGAACCGACAGTTGTAACAGAAATAAAATAAACGATAAACATCACAGCTGCGAAAATCGGAAGAGCTAATATTCTATTTGTTACTATTTTATCAATTTTATCCGAGACAGAAAAATTGCTTTTATTCTTTATTTTAACGCAGTCTTTAATTATTGAATCAATATAGTTATACCGTGCGGTAATAATCAAACTTTCACTGTCGTCTCCCAGTTCTTTTTCTCCGCGCTTTATATCTTCTTCTATATGTTTCACTTGTTCTGTTGTTAAATTTAATTTCTCGATAATTTTTTTATCACGTTCAAAAAGTTTAATCGCGAAAAACCGCTGCTGTTCCTGCGGAAAATTGTGAAGCACTGCCTCTTCGATATGCGCTAAAGCATGCTCAACTCCTCCGGAAAAACTGTGATAAGGAATTGTTCTCTCTCCGCCTGCTGCCTTAATAGCAATATCAGCGGCTTCCGCAACGCCTGTTCCTTTAAGCGCGGAAATTTCAACAACCTGACACGCCAATACTTTAGAAAGATGCTCATTATTAATTTTGTCTCCTTTTTTGCTTACAACATCCATCATATTGATTGCCGCGACAACCGGAATGCCAAGTTCTGTCAGCTGAGTTGTCAAAAACAAATTTCGTTCCAAATTTGTTCCGTCAATAATATTTAAAATAACGTCGGGACATTCATCAAGCAAATAATTTCGCGCGACAATTTCTTCCGGCGTGTAAGGAGATAAGGAATAAATTCCGGGTAAATCTGTAATGATTACATCATCATTGCCTTTTAATTTACCTTCTTTTTTTTCAACCGTTACCCCCGGCCAGTTTCCCACATATTGATTTGATCCCGTAAGCATATTAAACAATGTCGTTTTTCCGCTGTTTGGATTTCCCGCAAGCGCTATTTTAATGGCCATAATGTTTTTTCCTTATAATTAAAATTTGACATAATTCAAATATATTTAAAAAGTCTTGCTTATTATTTTTCAACTTCGATTAATTCCGCGTCAGCTTTTCTTAGAGAAAGTTCATAGCCTCTTACGTTTATTTCTATTGGATCTCCAAGCGGCGCGACTTTTCGAACGTAGATTTCAACTCCCTTGGTGACGCCCATTTCCATAATGCGCCGTTTTATCGGGCCTTCTCCGCCGACTCTAATTATCCGCGCAGATTTGCCGGGCTTAATCTCTTTAAGCGTCATAATTTCTCCTTAGTTAGTTACTTCTAACTCAAGGTTAGTCTAAACTAACGCAAATGTCAAGAGGAATTTATTTTTTATTTTCAGACCGCATCTAAGCTTTTTTTCTTTCAACGGCCCTGTATCCGTTACAGGTGACCGATGCAAAAAAATATGTTAAACTGATTTATGGATTCAAATATAAAACAATCAATCGATCTTCTGGTAAATAACATCAGGAATTTAATCTCTGTAGACGTAAAAAAACTGGAATATATTATTGCGGCGCAAATCGCGGGAGGACACGTAATTCTTGCCGATTCTCACGGTGTCGGCAAGACTTCTCTCGCAAGAGCGCTGGCTCAGTCAATCCGCTGGCGTCCTGAGGATTTAGCGTCTATCGGCGGAAACGATGACAGCGCAATTAAAGCGGCGGGAGGATCGTCTTCAAGTTCAACAAGCAGCGGCGCAGAAAGCAGCGCCGCAATAAACAACGGCGTTAAAATGGAAGGGTTCAGCCGTATTCAATGCACTGTCGATCTTCTTCCGCAGGATATTCTTGGGTTTAACAGGTTCATCGGACAATCAAGTGAAATGTTTTTTAATAAAGGGCCTGTATTCGCGCATTTTGTATTGTGCGACGAGATTAACCTGCTCACTCCAAAAACGCAGGGAAGTTTTTTTCAGGTTATGGAAGAACAAAGCGTAACGATCGAAGGCAAGCTGTACCATTTAAAGGATCCGTTTTTTATAATCGCCACAATGAACTTAAAGGGCGTTCATCTTTTTCCGCTTCCTATTCCTCAGCTTGACCGTTTTATGATCCGCCTCTCGCTCGGTTATCCTTCTGCAGAAGATGAAACCGCGATAATCAACAGGCACGGAAAAATTGACGCATGGGATAATTTTAAAAGCGTTATCGACAGTTCGGATTTAATCCGCTGGAAAAAAATGGTGGACGAAATTCAAATTCATCCTGATGTGATTTCCTACATTGTTAATTGTGTTCGGAGTACAAGAAATCATCCTGATATTGAAACTCCGGCAAGTCCGCGCGCGGGTGTGCGCATTTCGCGTCTTGCGAGATCACTCGCTCTCTGCCGCGGAATGGATTATGTTCCCGTCGACATCATTAAAGAAATTTTTATAACCGCGATGGCGCACCGTATTATTACGCGCGATCCTTCCATACCGCCGGAAGCGCCGCTTCAAAATATTTTAAACTCAGTGCCTGTAGAATCGAAACATGGTTAATCGCATACAAAGGATTTGATATGGGCTTGATTAAAATTCTATCGGCGGACACGGCAAATGAATAAAAGTATTTACAGGTGGTCAGGTCC
>JGI24695J34938_10002723_pt1 | contig 13039 bp, 8 predicted proteins | sample TergutCo191P3_FD_34938 | JGI IMG/M metagenome (IMG submission 34938) | reverse complement strand
CTATCAATATCATCTGCTTTAAATCTAATAGAATCACCAAATTTCACACATGGTATTTCGCCTTTGGATGCCATTTGGTAGACTTTACTCTTGCTTAGACACAGATATTCAGCAACTTGTTTTATATTCCATAACATTTTAAACTCCTTTTAATATAGATTAGGATTTTTAATTAATGGTGTAGCACTTGTGCTCTTTTCTGAATATTTTATATATTATCACCTGATTCATTAATTACATGTTATTCATTATTTTTACTTAAAAATCACCCAACCATTTCACAAGCAGGGGTAGTTAATTCCTTAACGCCCCTAGCCGTATTAGCCTTACCCAACCATTCTAATCTGCTGACTTCAAGAGAAATCGCTCCCTCGTCATTTACTAACACATATACTTTATCTCCCTGTATTGGTAGAATCTATAAAATGAATTTTATGGTTTTAATATCCAGTGATAAAGAAATTTTTCGATTAGTATATCTATAATTATAATTTTCCTCATCGCTATAATAAAATTTAGCGGAATATCCTTTTACTGGAGGTATCTCGAGATTTTTGAGACATTATTTTGGGGAACTTATAAAAACAGGTTATTTTTCTCGGTTCCCCTGCAGTTTCTCGCCTTTCAGGCTACGAAACATGCATTTCAAAGCAGATCATCTCTAAAAACTTCAGTTTTTAGAGATGCGTTTTAGGAAAAACAGGCTTGTCGTGGGTATTCTCTACCTGTTATAATTGAAATCAGGGAGATATGTATGCCACAAACCATGACTTTAGATGAAAAACTTGCCATTTCGAATAAAGCTGGTGCTTTATGGAAAGCAGGNGATGAGGAAGGATGTATCCGCCTTATGAAGACAGCCCCTTTACCGCCATATTTAGCTAAAGTTTATAAAAANACGATNGGNGCAGAACAGCTTTTAAAAAGCGGCTGGAATTTATCTGAAGCAGAGGCAGAATTTGGACCCGACTGGCTTAGTAGATAAAATCTATACTGCTGCCGCCGCTATTGATTTTGGCAGAAAAGGTTTTGCAACCAGAGGAAGAGCAGAAGAAGGACGTTTATCTTACGAACAAGGTATTTCTATCGCATTATCTACTTTCAAGGATGCCCAATCTTCGGCTGATCCCGAAACCATAATAATTGTTGAATACACCTTTCTTGCTCAGGAATTGCAATTTTGTGATAAAACTGATATAGACTCCCTTAGCAGCCTTACCCAAGCAACACAAAGTTTTGATGATGCATTTCTTGTACTTAAAGTGGTAGAAGATAGTACTCTATATAATGCGGTAGACCAATCATTACCACATAATGAAAAAAATCGTGTAAAAGGTTTCCCTAAAGATTCATTCCATATTGCATGCATTGCTCATAGAACCCGGATTAGAAATATACTCCGTGCTCCCGGCATAGACCCAATAGAAAAAGTTTTGCTTAAGCAGCGATATGCCAATCTTGCTAATGCTCAGAACGGGTATATTGAGAAGCAGAGGAAGGCACTTGTTTTATGAACAAATCTGACAGAACATACGATAAGCATCCACGTTACCTTGATCTTTTTGCGGGGGCGGGAGGGTTGTCTGAAGGTTTTCACAGAACAGGTTTCCGTCCAGTAGCACATGTCGAATTATCATCATCTGCCAGTTTTACATTAAAAACCAGAACAGCCAGACATTGGCTTTATAAAACAGGGAAAGAAGATATCTATATCCGTTACCTCAACGGGAAAATAACAAGAAAAGAATTATATGAAAATATCCCCAAATCGAAATTATCTTCTGTTATCAATGCTGAAATAGGTAAAAATGAGCTTCCTTCAATTTTTTCCAATATTGATGAACTTGCAGGACGGAAGGAAATAGATCTTATTATTGGTGGTCCTCCATGCCAGGCATACTCATTAATAGGTCGTTCCAGGGATTCCAACAGAATGAAAGGAGATAAACGTAATTACCTTTATGAATATTACTCTATGTTTCTTGACAGATACCGTCCAAAATATTTTGTTTTCGAGAATGTTATCGGTCTTATGTCTGCTAAAGATGAAAAAGGAAAGAAGTATTTTGATGTTATGAAAGAATCTTTTAATAATTCAGGGTATGAAGTTGTAGAAAAATTATTATCCGCTGATGAGTATGGTGTCCTACAAAATCGTAAACGAATTATTATTATCGGAAAACGATCAAAAAGCAGCTTTACTTTTCCTGAATTATCAAAGTGGAGTCCTGAAATCCTGGTTAATGAAGTTTTCAAGGATCTTCCTTCAATACAGTCAGGTTCCGGCTCAATAGCCCCATGCAAATCCCTTCCTTATCATGGTGATTATCTTTATAGCTCAAAAATTAAAAATGACAATATCCCTATAACGTGGCACATTTCAAGGCCAAATACAGATCAGGACTTAGAAATTTATCGTATTGCTGTTAAAAACTGGAATAATGATCATAAACGATTGCATTACGATGATTTACCAGAAAGGCTTAAATCACATAACAACAGAGAATCGTTTACAGATCGCTTTAAGGTCGTGGAGGGAGATATGAAATATGCTCATACTGTAGTAGCTCATATTTCAAAGGATGGACATTATTATATACATCCTGATATAAACCAAAACAGATCATTAACTCCCAGAGAAGCTGCCCGCTTACAGTCCTTTCCTGATGATTATTATTTTGAATCAGAAAGTACTGTTCCTGGCCGCACGTCAGCATTCCAGCAAATAGGAAATGCTGTTCCTGTTTTACTATCAGAAAGCATTGCTAATGGTTTACTTTCAATATGGTAATCGATAACAGCGGAGGGAAAAGTTGTCTTGGAATAAAATTGCATCAGATTTATTGAATTCCAGCTCTGCCTATGATAATTTACAGTTGTCATTCCCGGGGAATGATATTAATGTCTTTTTACCAAAAATAATAAAACTAACTCTTAAGTTGCTTGAAGATGCCTGGTCAAAGGGTATATATAATACGATTGTTGTATATCCTGAAAAGACTTATTTACCATATTTAACAGTTATATTCCAAACTTTTTCAAGTATTTTATCAGGTAATCAAGATAACAATAATGATTTTAATACACTCCAAAAAGGACAAAGATTAAAAATCGATAATCATGTATGTGAATTTATTTCAAGTAATAAAGAAAGAATTTGGGTAAAATGGGCTGATGATAATAATAATTCTTATTTAAAAAATAATCTTCCTGCATTTCAGAAAGCGGAAACAAAAAGACGACTTTCCAAATTTCCAGGTAAATTACTAAGTATGAATAATAATTTCTCTGTGATTGACATTCTCAAGCAAAATTTGTCTTTTCAGAAGAATAGTATTATTTATGTTACATCTGAAAATAAATTCACAAAAACTACCTGTGATATAAAACTAAATGATCATATTATTACAGAATTATTGTTATTAGGAAAAATAAAAACTGATGGAACTATTGATATTTTAAATAAAGGTCAGATTGATGGTATTCCGGCAATACTTTTTAATTATGACCTTGATTATCTGAATATGGAGCAAACTAAAAACGCCAGTTCATTATTCATTGATTATAGTGATAATATTATCAATACTAAGTTACCTTCACTTGACAGATTCCTGAATACTGGTATTCCAATAACAGTCCTGACAGATTCAACTAATTCATTTAATATGCAGGATCTGGAAAACCGTGGCTTCAAAACATTAAGATGGGACAAAGATAGTCTTATCCCTGAATTAAGTGATGAAAAAACTGATAATGTGATAAACTATAAAATTTTTAATTGTTTTAATGGAAGGATAATATTTGAAAAATGTGAAAACAACGATGTTTCTGTTTTAGTGAAAAAAATGATAAATATCAGAAATTTCATAGAAAATACAAATCAGAATATTATTGATTTATATTGGTTAATATATGAAATAGTGATTTTAATGCTAAGAAATATAATAGCATTTTCGTATTCTTATAAAGGTATTATTTCTTTTAAATTAGAAAATATTAATATTGAACTTTTAAAATATAAGTATAATCTTTCACCCGAAATTATTAAAAGCATACAGGANATTTTGTTATCATTACATGAATTATTAAANGAAACNTGNAAATTTGAAAAAGCAAGTAAAACTGAAGAATTGATAAAACTATCTTCATATGAAAATATCATTATAATTATTTCTGAAAATGATGATAAAAATGAATACATTTCGTATTGGAATTCAATCATTGAAGAATTAAGTGTAAAAAAGTCTATAACAATAATGTATCCTATGGAATACTCTGCAAATTTACACAACATAAATGCTGAAGTAATTGTATGTGCTTGGCTAGGAAAAACAAAAATGAGAAATGTTATTTTTTGCAACAACTCAAATTCAGTTCACATCCTTCTCAATAATATCGAAAAGAAATGGAAAAATATCCATTATTCGGAGTGGGAAAAAGTAATTAAGAATGAAAGCCGTAAAGAATTCGATAAAGCAGTTACAACTTTAGATTTAAAAGTTGCTGATAGTGTTGAAATAAAAGATATAGAAATTACAGATGATATTGACAATGTTGAGATTATTATCCGTGAAAACAAATATAGAAAATATATTTCTCAATCTGATGAAAATAATACAATTGAAGCAATACCTATTACTTTTTATGGTGGATTTATTGCATTTTTCAGGAAAACAAGCAAAGTACTACAGGTAACAGATTTGATCAATAACCCTTCTGAAGATGTAAGAGATATAATAAAAAAGGCTACAGAAATTTCAGCTGGTGATTATATTGCAATACGTGAAACTGAAAGAAGCTTAATACGTGAACTGGCAGATGAAATATTGAATAGGGAAGGAAAAAAAGAATATAGGGAAAAATCAAGTTTATGGAAAATGAAGCTAAAAGAAAAATCACGATACCTCAGCATCAGAGAAATACATGAAAAATTAATAAGTGAAGGTGCAACAATAGATTACCAAACATTAAGAATATGGATAAATGACGATGATTTTATAGCGCCCCAAGATAAAGATAATTTATTATATATTGCAATGGCATTGAACGATGCTTACTTAATCAATAATATTGAAAGTATATTTGATATTTGTAAACATGTAAAGAAAACTCATGTAAAAGCAGGGAATGAGATTTCGAGAAAATTAAGAAAAAGTATAGCCGGATATCTATCATTGCCAAATTTAAGAAATAATAATATTTGGGCTCCGATAGAATTACAGCTTGATGAATTGGGAAATGTGAAGATACTTAAGATTATTGATAGAGGAAATCCTGTTTTAGTGGATATAATACATACAAACAGGCTTTTAATTGAATCCCCAAGGGATAAATANCAAATCGAAGGAAGATCTACAAGAGAAGTGTTTATTGATTATGANTTTGGACCAGGTGATTGTAAAGCCAGAGGTTTTATTCCAGACGAAAACAAAATTTACAGGAGGACTAAATAAATGTCAAAAATGATACCTCCTTATATATCTCCTGATGTAAAAAGCAATGCTGAAAGAAGAATATTTGACAGTTTCAGACAATGTGAAGGAACTGAAGATTGGATAGTTTTACACTCACTGGGTGTTTCAAAACATATAAATCATATTTATGGTGAAATTGATTTCCTCGTTCTTGCCCCTCATACAGGTATATTTATATTAGAAGTTAAAGGCGGTCGGGTTAAAAGACAGGATGGCATCTGGTATTTTACAGATAGATACGGTAATACTACAGAAAAACCAAAAGGACCTTTTGAACAGGCATCAGCCGGTATGTTCAGCGTAATAGAGGCATTAAGAAAAAATTTCGGAAAAGACAGTAAAGTACTGAAAACTACGTTTGGTTATGGTGTTATGTTCCCTGATGTTATTTTCAATGATGACAGCATTGATATTAACAAATGGCAAATATTTGACAAAAATGATAATTTTGTAATAAAGGCTTATATCAGGCGGTTATCAAAACATTATACGAATCAGATTATTGAAAAATATAAAGTATCTCCAAAAGACATTTTGCCGGATAATAAAATAATAAAAGAAATATTGCAATATTTACGAGGAGATTTTGATAAACCTGTTCCATTTCAGGTAATACTGAATGAAACTGAAACTGCACAAAAAAAATTAACAGTTGAACAATTTGGCTGCCTTGATGCATTAGAAGATAATCCAAGATGTCTTATACAGGGGCCTGCGGGGACAGGAAAAACAATTCTTGCTATTGAAGATACGATCCGCTCACTTTCCAAAGACAAAAATATTGCCATTTTCTGTTACAATAACAATTTAGGAGATTATCTGAAAAACTTTTTTGCTCTTAATGATAACTTTGGACAGCCATTTTTCGCAGGTACTTTTCATTCATTCATGCTGAAAATAATTAAAGATTCAAATATACCTATTGATAAGCATAGCTATCAGGAAGATGACTTCTGGGATACTACTGTCCCTTTATTATTTTTAGAAGCAATAAGTATAAATCCTGTTAAGTTTAATAAAATCATTATAGATGAATCCCAGGATTTACTAAACGATATTTATCTTGATATATTTGATAATTTACTTCTGAAAGGATTTGACAGAGGGAATTGGAGTTTATATGGTGATTTTTCACGTCAATCCCTTTATACAGACCTTTCTTACGATTCTATGATAGAATTGCTTGAAAACAGGACATCATTTATAAATTATAAGTTATATACTAATTGCCGTAATACTTTCCAAATGTGTAAAGAAATACAATATATTACCGGATTTTCCAATAAGAAATATTCAAAAAATGCAATAAGTGGTATGCCTGTTAACTATTTAACATGGCGTAACGAAAACGAGCAAATTGAGAAAATTGAAAAATTACTGGAAAAACTTCTGAAGGACGAAAAGATAAGATTTGAATTAATAACAATACTTTCTTCCCGCAGGATGGAAGAATCTGTTGTATCCAAATTGAAAATCCAGATACGGAACTATTGTCTGAATTCAAGGGACTATCTGTCATTCAGTACTATACAATCATTTAAAGGTTTGGAAAATTCAGTTGTTATTCTTACCGATATAGATTCATATTCAGACAGCAAAATATTATATGTGGGATTAAGCCGCGCAAGGGCTGTTCTATATATTATGGAATCAATAGCTGCTCATACAGAAAGATCCAAATTACTTATAAAGGCGGTTGAAAATGAGTGATGACAGACGTGAACAGATAATTAATTTTATTAAAAAAGAATTAATCGGGCCAGACCCATTGCCGGAAGAAGGTATGAAACAGGAAAATGGTGAAGAAATTCTTACTTCAGACAATCCATTAATAAGATACGCAGCAGGAATTCTGTATCCACAGGGGATAAACATTCAAAATGATAATGATGATGAAAATAAAGAAGAAAATGCAGAAGCCAAACCAGACATAGAGAATGAAGAATTACCACTCAGTGATGGTCATTTTTCTACAAAAGAACTGCTCGAAGAAGCAGAAGAACTGATTAATCTTTCTAATGCATTCAAGCAATCAGCTATCAGTATTACTGCAGCAGTTTACTCTAATGACAAATTAACAGTAAAAATAAATGCTGGTCAGTATAAATCAATAAAAATCATTACAGATCCAAATAAAGCAGAGAAGAAAGCATATGGGCGAAGTCCGATTTATTGGGATAATAATTCTGAATTCCTTATTTTTCCTACAAAAGAAAATCCACTGAAAGAAATTCCTGTTGTAATAAGTAACAATGAAACTGAACTTGAATTTTGTATTACATATAGGTATACAGCTGAAAATAATACTTTTTCTGTATTTACATTTACACTCAAAAATTCCAAAAAAATTCCTTATACAACAAAATTACCAGCTGAATCAGATTGTTTTTTCCAGGTTGAATTTGAGTTGAATTCTATTACAGGTTTTTCTTCAATGCCGGAAAACCTGAATATAGAAATTGAAAATGAAGATTATCTGCTGAACAAATTATTGTTTCGGAATATTAAGACTTATGCAATTGGACATGGTTGCTCAGCAGACTGGGATGATGAATCCGTAGTTAAGAAAATCAGAAGTTCAATTATGCCTGTCTATGAAATAAAACCAATACTCCCAAATAATTTTAATGATTTAAAGTTGAATATGTATGAATTCTCTGACTTGGGAAATTCTGATCTTTCGTATAGGAACCTGAAATTATTATGTCAAAGATACAAAAATTGGATTTCAGGAATAGAAGCCGTTTCAAAAGGGCTTAATACTGAATTCAAAAAAGCAGCAGAAAATAATATTTCAAAATGCTATTCATGTTATCAACGGATGATACGTGGAATAGAAATACTGGAAAAAGATGAAAAGGCAGGAAAAGCATTTTCATATATGAACAGAGCAATGCTGCTTCAGCAGCTTCACTACAGGTTACCATTACAGTTATGGGAATACAATTCCAAAAACGAATTATTACTAAACAGAAAATATGATAAAATGCCTGATATTAATGATTCTTCAACATGGTATGATATTGAGAACCAGAAGTATGGAATATGGCGGCCATTCCAGATAGCTTTCATTTTAATAAATATTGAGTCTATACTTGACCCATTTTGTACTGACAGAAAAATGGTAGAATTGATCTGGTTCCCTACCGGGGGTGGTAAAACAGAAGCATATTTGGGTTTATCAGCGTTTACAATATTTCTGAGACGATTAAAAAATAAAGATGATTTCGGAACCGCAATAATTATGCGGTATACACTAAGGCTTTTGACAGCACAACAATACCAGCGTGCGTCTTCGATGATTTGTGCCTGTGAAATTATAAGAAAAGAGAAAGAGGCTGAACTAGGGAAAAACCGTATATCTATTGGACTGTGGGTAGGTTCTTCAACAACTCCAAATGAAATGAAAGAAGCCATAATCAATTATGATAAAATGTACAAAGGTGATTCAACTGATAATCCGTTTGGAGTGTTAAAATGTCCATGGTGTGGTACTCAAATGGGTATTATAAGTACCAAAAGTAAATCAGAAACAATAAAACTACATGGTTACAGGAAAATTATTTTAGAAAAAAAGAAAAAAATCATTTTCCAATGTGATAATCCTCTTTGTCATTTCAGTAAGGATGATTTTTATCTTCCGCTTGATGTTGTTGATGAAGCTATCTACGATAATCCATCTACTCTGATAATAGGTACTGTTGATAAATTTGCCATGCTGCCATATTGGCCAAGGGCACAGAGATTATTCGGTATTTTTAATGGTGATATGAAGATGCCTCCTGAGTTGATAATTCAGGATGAATTACACCTTATTTCCGGACCATTGGGATCAATGGTTGGTCATTATGAGACAATGATTAATACATTATGTGTACGCAATACAGAGAAGGGATGTATATCACCTAAAATCATCGCTTCTACTGCAACTATAAGCAGAGCAAAAGAACAATGCCATGCTTTATACTGCTGCGGAGAGGAAAATGTTATACAATTTCCTCCCCCTGGGATTGATACCGGAGAATCATTCTTTGCTTATACTGATAATAATGCTGTTGGAAGGAAATATGTAGGCATCTTCGCTCCCGGCGCTTCTTCTCATGCGACTACTAATATAAGGTTATATGCAACTTTACTATATGCTGCAAAAGCATTATTAGTTGAAAACGAACAGGAAAGAGATCCTTATTGGACAAATCTGGGATACTATAACAGTTTAAGAGAACTTGGACAGGCAGCAACCTGGATGAATGCTGATGTAACAGAATATCTTCATACTATATATAAACGACGAAATGAAGATAAAATAGAAGGTTATAAAGAAAACAGACGTTATATTTATAATGTGGAAGAATTAACCAGCAGAATAAGGAGTGATAAAATAACTTCCAGTTTACTGTCGCTTGAAAAAAAATATCCCAGGGAAAATGATAATGATGCTCATCCAATTGATGTTTGTCTGGCAACTAATATGATTTCAGTCGGAGTTGATATATCAAGATTAGGTTTAATGACTGTTGCAGGGCAACCAAAGACTTCTGCAGAATATATTCAGGCAACCAGCAGGGTAGGAAGAGAAGAACGTGCCCCAGGCATTATTTTCGCTGTATATAACCCAGGCAAACCAAGGGATCGTTCACATTATGAACATTTCAAATCATATCATTCCAGGATATATTCATATGTTGAACCTACAAGTGTAACACCATTTTCTTCTCCAATGCGAAGAAGAGCATTACATGCAATCATATTTGGTATGATTAGATTATTAGGTAATGAAAATACATATAATAATCCCAAAATCTTCCCAACACCAGAAGAAAAAGAGAAACTGAACAGGATAATCAAAGACAGAGTGTCTGAAATTGATGAATCCGAATACAAAAGCACCTTAATAAATATTTCTGCAATATATGAAAAATGGAAGAATAATGACCCACAAAAATTCCATGATTTCAATGCCCAGGANCCAGTCCCATTGATGTATCCATCAGGTAAAAAGCCAAATATTAATTGGGACGGCAGAGGCTTTGAAACTCCGATGTCAATGCGGAATGTAGATCTCCCATGTGAGATATTTACATTACCTAACGGCTATATGAACCAGGAAGGTTAATATGAAATATCCTGAAAGACCAGTAAGACAATCTCAATTAATAAGCCCATGGGGTATTGGTGCAATCGTACCATTCCCAGGAGATGAATCCCTGATGATTGCCGGCTTGGACAGGTGGGAATTCAACGGCGATTTGAATGAATTTATTATAAAAGATATCCGTCTGGAAAAACGTCTTGGTGTAGACGAATTACGATGCCCGCCTGATTTTCATGATTCTTCCGCAGGAAAAATTAACTCATTCCTGAAGATTCCCGCTGTCAGATTCCCTCGCTGGTTATATTGTCCCTATTGCGGAGCAATGTCAAAGACAACATATTATTCACAGCAACCAAGATGCGATCAACCAAAATGGCCTTACGGAAGAGTTTGTACAAATACCAGATATCAGAGAAAAATGATACCGGAAAGGTTTATTGTTATTTGTTCAAGTGGACATATTGATGACTTCCCCATAGCAGAATGGGTACATCACGGTTATGTTCATCCTTATGATCCGGATAAATGCAGGATTAGAAGAAGTACAGGCGGTAAATCTGCTGCATTAACAGGCGTTTTCTATGAATGCACTTGTGGTGCAAAAAAAAGTTTGCAGAACGCGACGAAAGATGGCGAGCTGATTAAAATTGGTTACAGATGCAAAGGCTCTAAACCATGGTTAGGAATAGATGAGGACATTTCTCAGCCTTGTAATAATACTGATATAAAAGTAGTTCAACGTGGTGGAACAAATGTATGGTTTGCTGATATACGAAGTTCTATTTGCATTCCTATCGAGGCAGATGAATCAGCTAAGCGATTACAAAATATTGCGGAAAAATATCATCCTCATTTAAAAACTCAAATGACAGATGGTAGTACGTTTGATAGAAAAATGATAGCTACATTTGCAGCCGTAGAACATATAGATGCAGAGGCTTTATACAAAGCCATTGTAGCAATCGAAGAAAACACNAGNCTGTTTACAGAAATAACTGAAGAAATATCTGAAGANGAATTCAGAATCGCAGAATATAATGTTCTGAATAAATCAAGTGGCAGTGATGAAAATGATTTTCATTCAGTATTTCTTGAAATTTCAAATTTTAATTCAAAAATTTCTGAGTACTTCAGCAGCATTTCCCTTGTACCAAAATTAAAAGAAACAAGGGCATTAGTTGGATTTTCACGCCTTCAGCCTGATGATTTGAAAACTATTTCAGACAAGAAAAAAGAGCTCCGGCTTGGAACCGAAAATTGGCTTCCTGCAATTCAAGTCTTTGGTGAAGGTATTTTCTTCAATTTTAATGAGGTTTATCTGGACGAATGGTATAAAAGAAATGATGTTCAGGATAGGATAAAGAAACTGGAAAAATCTTTTAATAAAATGAGAAATTCAACTGATGCAACATTAAATGCAAAATTTGTATTAATTCATACATTTGCTCATCTGTTAATAAATCAGCTTAGTTATAATTGTGGTTATGGAAATTCTGCACTCAGGGAACGTATATACTGCGGAAAGGCGGATGACAGCTTCAATATGCATGGTGTTTTGATTTATACAGCATCAGGTGATTCTGAAGGTTCAATGGGCGGACTTGTACGTCAGGGAAAACCTGGAATTATTGAACCTGCCATTTTAATGTCTCTTGAAAATGCTTTCTGGTGTTCTGCTGATCCTGTTTGTATTCAGTCATCCGGACAGGGGCCGGATAATTGTAATTTAGCAGCATGTCATAATTGTGCGCTTTTGCCTGAAACTTGTTGTGAAAATGGTAACAGACTTCTTGACAGAGCATTACTGGTTGGAACAATAGAAAACCGTGAAATGGGTTATTTTTCTGAATTAACTATAGGATAGGCTATTTCTCTTATGGATGTCCATACCAAAGAACAGCGTCATTATAATATGTCGCAAATACGTTCAAAANACACTCAACCTGAAATAATTGTCAGGAAATTTTTATGGAAGCATGGTTACAGGTACAGACTTCAAAGGAAAGATTTACCAGGGAAGCCAGATATTGTTTTGCCAAAATACAATCTTGTAATTTTTGTAAATGGCTGCTTCTGGCACATGCATAAATGCAAGAGGTTTGTATTACCCTCTACAAATACAGATTTTTGGTATGAGAAATTATCACATAATAAAAAGAGAGATAAAAAGAATTATGGAAAATTAAAAAAATCAGGTTGGAAATATATCATAATATGGGAATGTCAATTGTCAAATACCCAGGAAAAGACTTTAAACAAACTGAATGATATGATATTAGCTCTCACAAAGAGAAAAACATAATTGATTTCTAACTTTTCTAAACACTTTTATCAAATTAAACATTGTTCTAAAACAATTATCTGCTTAAAATTTTTGGTATAGTTTAAAGTCATTATTTATATTCTCGGCTAGTATATTATTATTTAAGTTTCTAAAAATAATATTCCATCTCCTCTTGACAAAAATAAA
>JGI24695J34938_10002721_pt1 | contig 13044 bp, 13 predicted proteins | sample TergutCo191P3_FD_34938 | JGI IMG/M metagenome (IMG submission 34938) | reverse complement strand
GCAGTTTCCATTTCAACAATTCCGTGATCGGAAATAATTCGCTGTAAATCATAACCGTTTACACCTGCCCACGGAAATATTTCCTCCCTTTTTCCCAATCTTTCAAACGCTCCTTCCAGCCTGATGACCAAACCTTCGTTTTCAACGTTGTCTTTGTCTTTCCACATTGCTTTACGAATAACCCGTCCCGGAACCGTCGCATGAACATTGACCGTCCCCGCTCCGGATGCTCTTCCGATCAGCATTCCTTCACGGACAACATCGCCGATTGCAACGACAGGATATACCTTTTTCATGCTATTCCCAAGCAAAATAACTGAAAGCGCGGGCAAAAAAGCGGTTACAGCCTGAGATTTTGCGGGCGCTGTAGGATCTTCATAGGGAAGCCCTCCTCTTGGAAATGAATATATCTTCATATTCTACGCATCCTTCTGTATTTTACGCCTTTCAGAAAAGGCATCGTATTTACTTTCCTGCAAGCGGCGTTTTTGGCTTCTGCTATTGTAAACAAGAGGCTTATTCCAGTTAATATATTTCATGCGGAATTTCTGTACAATTCCCTGAAACCTCGAGAAATTAATATCAGCAGAATAATCATTTTCTTTCTTTATAATAAAACCCGTAAAAATAAAGATTAATAAAACCAGCAATGGTATTATGTCCTTAATTTTGTTTTCTATCAAGCCGTCTTTGCCGGAAACGGAATTTGCCCTTTCCCCTGAATTAACATTATGAAAAAAATCCATAAGATCCCTTAATTGCCCTGGGAAAGGAGGAAAATTATTTAATTTTTCATAATTATTTACAGCTGTTATTTTCATTGAAGGAAGCCCGTCCGTATCAAAGAAAAAAGCGGACTTTTCAGGCGGTAAATCACCAGTTTTTCCAAGAGGACGCCCTGAAAATGACGACTGATACGCTAAATGAGCGTAATAATCCTGTTCTTCGATAAAAGCGTCAAATTTGTTGTCAGAAACATACGAGCCTGACAGATTCGGTACAAGAATGAATGATAATAAAGCAACGGCGGCAAACGGCGTCATATAGACAGAAAAAACAAATTCGGGGGATGTACGTTTTATTATCATCACGGGAGAAAATCTTCTATGTTTCCCTCCGTCAAGAGACAAGATTTTCAAAGAAATAAAAAATACAAGCAGCGCAGTAATAAAAACCGCCAATAAAAAGAGAAGTTTTAATTGTGAAACAATTACAATAACGGCAAACGCGGCAGCGAAAATTAGCAGTGATAACAAGTAATATCTATTCGGTATTATTATATCTTTTAAAATTCTTCCTGATTGAAATTTGCTTTTAAAAGAAGATTTTTTATCGTATAAGGCAAACTCGCTTAAAGGCTCCTTAAGTAAAATAAAAAGCGCAATAAACAAACCCGCGCACACAAGACCGGAAGTTCCGAAAAAAGCAAGCGAAAAAAACACCGGAACAAGTATTATTATTTTAAGCACGCCATGATGTGATTTTCTCTTTATACAGCAAATAATAAACAGAAACACGGAAGCCGCCGCGTACATTATAAAGAAAAGATATAAAGGTCTGCCGATTCCGTAATAATCAATGTTAAACCTAATATCACCTAACAGTAGCGCGAATTGATTATCCAGAAACACTGTATTCCAATTACCTGCTTTAAGGGGCAAATATACAAACCTCTTGCCGTCCTTAACAAAAACATCTTTTAATTTCTCCGCATAGCCGTCATAACGCGGATCAAAAGAATAAATTCTGGAAAAATATTTATCCAGCGGAATTGTTTCAATAAAATCAAAATTATCAAACATCACAGTTTGCGAAGATTCACCGATTGCATCGCCTGTAAATACATGATCTTTATTTAAAAGAGAAATTAATTCCCTGTCATCAACAGATTCATCGGCTGACAGCACTGCATACCCTCCGCGGAATTCTTCATATCCCATCGACGAACCAAGAAAAAAAAGCGCGGCAGACGCGGACAATGAAATCAAGCATATAAAAAGATACCTATTCTTAAACAAAACAGCGCGGAAGAAAGACATACCAATGCCTATATAAAAAAGAAAATGACTGCGATAATTACGCCCAAACAGGATCCAACCAATACTTCAAGCGGAGTATGACCCTGTATCTCTTTTACAGAATGAAAATCCTGCCCTGAATATTTTGCGAATTGCTTCCCAAGATTATTCAGCGCTTTTGCCTGCAAACCCGCGGCTCTTCTAACCCCCACAGAATCACGAAGAACAACCAAAGCAAAAACAAGCGAAAGAATAAAAAAAGTTGAAGTAATACCTTCATAAATCCCGACTGATGTCGCAAGCGAACAGACAACAGCAGAATGGCTGGACGGCATCCCCCCGGTGCGCCAGATAACAGTTTCAATCGCGTCCCATTTTTTCTTATTTTTAGTCCTGATTAAATAAAAAACAAGTTTTAATCCTTGAGCGATTACCAGACTAAAAACTGTTGCTAAAAATATTTTATTCTCGAAAAGAGATCTTAAGGCTGATGGCACTGTCATTATTTTATCATGTTTTATATTGATGCTTTTGTCAAGACGCGGAGAATGACGGGATTTATAACTTAAATTATGGTATAAATGATAATAATGGAACTAATTACCGGTGAAAATGACTGCGGACGCAGACTTGACAGGATATTGCGAAAAGCATTGCCAAAGCTTCCGTTAGCGTTAATACATAGATTATTACGGCAGGGACAAGTTTTAATTGATGGAAAACCGGCTAAGGCGCAGGATCGGCTTGATTTTGGGGTTACAATCTCGATTCCTTCCTTGAAAGAAAGCCTGCAGCCAATTAATGCCTCATTAAATCATAAAGAAATCAAGTTTATGACTGATTCTTCGAAGCAAAAGGCGGAATTACAGACTGAGAAGCCGTTTTCTCTAAATAAATTACCGCTGCCGGAGGTTATTTGGGAAGGAGCGGGACTTTTAGCCGTCAATAAGCCGGTTGGGCTTGCTGTACATGGCCCCAAAAGCCTTGATTCGATGGTTCAATTTTATCTGGAAGGTAAGTTACCCGCTTCGTTATCGTTTAAACCGGGACCCTTGCACCGTCTGGATAAGCCGTCAAGCGGGATTGTGGTATTTTCTTCAAGTTTGGAGGGTGCCCGCCTCTTCACATCGCTGATTAGAGAGCGAAAAGTGCGAAAAACCTACCTTGCCATCGTTGAAGGTACGGTAGAAAAAGAGGAAATTTGGGAGGATGAACTTTTCAGAGACAGGGAAAAAAGAAAAACTTTTGTCCAAAAAGGGAGTCAGGCATCGCTTTTAGCAATTACTAAGGTTATGCCTCTTGTTACAAAGAACGGTTTTAGCCTGATTCAGGCGGAAATCGTGACCGGAAGGACGCATCAAATAAGAGCGCAGGCCGCGGCTCATGGCTATCCGCTTATTGGGGATGTTAAGTACAGTGAACAGAGAAAAAAGAGTAATGAATACCGTGTTGACTTTTTTCTTCATGCATGGAAACTGGAGTTTCTGGAGTATTTGATTGAGGCAGCGCTGCCTGTGGCTTTCAGAGATAAGATTGCGAGTCTTTTTGGAAGTTATAAATTAATTTAAACGCGAACCATTACTATGAAATTGAAATACCGTATCATTTTCCGGCAAGTATTTAACAAACAGTTTCTCCAAAGACTCAATATTGGCGATGCTGGTATTTTCGATAACATTTCCTTCATGTAACAACACGCAGTTATCCACAAAATTATCCAGAAATTCAATGACATGGCTCGAAAAAAGTATCGTTATATTTTTGCTTTTATAATACTTTAACATATTTTTTATCTTGATATTTGAAACAATATCGAGGCCGTTGTTTGGCTCGTCCCATATGATTGTGTCAATTTCTCCGATTAAGCTGACAATAATCTGAACTTTTTTCTTCATTCCAGAAGAACAATCTCTGAAGTTTTTATGCGAATATTTGTCAACTTCAAAATAACGAATTAAATCGTCAGTCTCGCTCAGCAGTTTATTTTTTCCTGTTCTTAAAATAGTTGACAGTTCTATATTTTCCATACATGTCAGGTATGGATACAAATAGTCGTCACTTGGCAGAAACGCGATCTTTCTGCGGATTGCGAGAAAATCTTTTTCATTGGTTGTTTTAACTTCATTATGAGATACAAACCCAGATGTCGGAATATATAAGCCTTCTATGCAATTAAACAAAGTTGTTTTACCTGCTCCGTTATAGCCGATAACACCGTATATTATCCCCGGTTCAAATTTAAGATTGATGTCTTTTATTCCCGAGTTAGAGGAAAATAATTTTGAGAGATTTTCGCATTCAATCATAATAAAAACCATTCCTTGTATTCATTTTTAGCTTTTACAAAAGAAAGAATAACCGGAATTAATAAAACCGGTAATAAAACAGCAGGCAATGAACTAATCCACATTGCCAATATTGATATGGTCAAATATACTGTTCCTTTTACTATTATATGACTGATTGTCAAAGAAATATTTACCGCTATCATAAACAGCGCTAAAATACAATACAAATATTTCAGTAAAAGAAACCAATTAATTATACCGCCAAGAACGATAAAAAGAACAAGCGCCGGGGCGAACATTCCGCCAAGAAAAACACAAGTTCTCTTTAAATGATATTTAAAATCATTAGGAGAAATTAACGCTTGAAATTTCCAGTTTATTTTTGGTATAGATTCTAAAATCCCCGCAAGACCAAACGAAAAAACAAACGTCATAAGAATTAATAAAACAGATTGTTTTTCAACAATGTTAAAAGCATTGACATCTTTTAAATATTCAAAGAAAATAATCATAAACAATACTATTGACATTATGACTAAAACAAATATATCGGGAGTAAAATAATCAAAAACGGCGCTTTTTATCAGCGGATTGACTTTTATTCTTTTATGATTTGTTTCTAGCGTTAGTCTGATTTTGTTATTATTTTTCTTATACATTATTATAAAAGATAATACTGAAGAGAAAATATACGCTCCAATAATTATTAAAAAGTATTTTTCATCTGTTAAATAACCATATGCTATAATACAAAAAACAAGAAACAATATATTAAGCAGAAAAGCCTGTTTAATAAAATATCTTACGTGAATTATTTTATTAATGAATTTACTTTTTGAATATCTGATAAACATAGGCATAAAATTGAATATTTTATATGAACCAATTATCGAAATAGTTACCAGAAACGATATAACAATTATAATTGTTTTAATATCTAATTTAATATCAATATGCCTGTTTGTGACGGCATAAATGACAGCTCCAATAAATATTATCACCATAACTACGGGCGCGGGAGAAGATTTAAGGATCTGAATAATCCTTCTTATCGCGACTTTAGTCCAAAATAAAAGTAAAACCATGATTTATTCCTAATTTTAGACACGTATCCCAATCGCTTCCCGAATAGCGTCCACCAGCGTCTTCCTCCCCGGAAGCTTTCCCGCGATTCCTGGAATTTCCACTAACAACGGATAAAGCCCCGACAACTGCCAATTTATCATGTATTCCCCAAGCCAATCCGCGGTTTCTTCCGTCATAATCAGTATCTGACAGCTGTCCGCGCCGGAAAAGGAAGAAGGCAGCTCAACGTCTGAAGCCGCATCCGTCCCTTCAGTTATCCGCCTGAACACCGCGACAGCCTCATCAGCGTCTTTTACTGTCATGCCGTCAATTCCGATCAAGCGAAAAGCCGTGACAAGTTCCTCATCTCCCAAAAAAAATAAATCCACTTATGACGCGCTCTTTTTATATAAATAAAATAAGCAATGCGACCAGAAAGCCCCAGAGACAAATACCTTCCGCCAGTCCGACAAATGGAAGCGCCTTTCCGAAGAGATCGGGGTTTTCGCTCATTGCGCCCATTGCCGCGGAACCGATTCTTCCCACGGCAATTCCGCCTGCGATACAGGAAATACTTACGGCAATTGCCGCGGCAAGGTATTTCAGCGAATTCGCGACCGATCCGTCTGAAGTTTCTCCAGTATGCTCCTCTGCGAAAAGCGATACAGCCGGAATGCAAATCAGCATAATACATACTAATAACATAAATCTTTTCATTCTCATTTTTTCCTCCAATATCCAAAGGTTTACGCATTGTTTAGCGCAAACTAATTTTTCGGTTTAAATCTGAAAGGCGCGAATTCCACGCCGGTCTCTACAAAAAATTTATTAAAAAATTCATAATATTGCAAGCGCACCACCTGTATTGCGACAATTAATCCTTCCAGCACAATGATTATCGTATTTCCGATTAACGATATCAAAACGGCGGAAAATGTTCCGGCCAGACCTGAACGCGCAAGTTCGTCGGTAAAAAAGAAAATTATAAAAGAAAATACGGCATGAGCCAGGGCAAACGCTCCTACTCTTAAAAAACTTATGGTATTGGATAAATAGGATGATACGGTTTCTAAAATCTCTACAAACCCTTCCATTACAAACGTAAGAAAACCTGTTTCAATAACAGGCTTTTCCTTCGCGATGATACGCCAAATTACAGGGCCGAAGAAAATGCAGAAGACCGGAACAAAAAGACCGATAAAATCGTATGCTTCAAATTTACCGCCAAGAATAATCCTAACGGCAATGAACAGGGCATACCAGAATAAGAGCAGACCGGCAAGTCCTGTTCTGGAAAAAAAAGCGCTCCTGTATTTTTTTAGGGTATATCTGTTAAAAATATTTATTAATAGCCCGAGCGAATTCATCATTACGCCGATGGCGATTGTAAAACCAAAAAAGTAAAGCAGCTTTTTAACGCTCTCGCCGTCTCCTGCCATTGGCAGCAGATGGAGAATACGATCCATCGGGTAGCCAAAAAGAGCCGCAGTAACCGCTTTTGTCGGAGCAACCAGCAAGTGTTCGTTTGCGAAGACCGAACCCGCAAGCAATCCCATAATCATCGACGCAATTCCGACAGAGATCAACGGAGTTGAGAATTTATAAAAACGCGCGAGTTTTTTTATTTTTTTTATTAAAAATCCCGCAAATAAAAGCACAAAACCCTGCCCGACGTCACCGAACATAATACCAAACATCAGCGTAAAAAAGATTGCCACTATGGGAGTTGGATCAATTGTTCCGTAGAGCGGCGCTCCGTAGGAAAAAACCAAACTTTCAAAACCTTTTACAAAAGCATTGTGTTTTAATGTTACCGGGACTTTTTCAGCGCCGCTTTTAACTGACGGGATTTCTTCCGGGCTGTAAGAACGCGCCGCTATCCTGCCGCCTGTGATGACAGACAGGTCTTTTACAAGCTTTGATTCGTTATCCGCTACAATCCATCCTGAAAAATGATACGCGTTTTCCGTTGTTGCAAACTTTGCTTTAATCCCTTCAATAATCATAGCCGTATTCATTGATAAAACCAGCCTCTTCAGATTAGGTGCATGACTTTCGCGTAACGTTTCTTTTTCTTTTTTTATTTCCTCAAGTTCTTTCTCCAGATTTCCGTTCTGCGCATTGAGGCTTTTTAACATATCCGGGGGGATACCGCGGTAATTATCAGGCACTACAACAGGTTCAAAGGAATGCTGTTTAAGACGGGAATCCAGGGCAAACCGCCCTTTTCTTGAGCTTGCGGCAATAAACCGATCCCCGTTATCAAGCGGAATCAACACCGCCCTGTCGCCTAAATCTTCACGCAGCTCATGAATTCTTTTAGGATCGATACGTCCTATCCTCAATGTAAGGAATGATAAATGCTCAAAATCAGAGAAAGGCACGTTCATTTTTGAAAAGGCGTTCGCTTCATTAATTGTTTCACGCACGCGCTGCCTTTCATTAATTATTTTATTTTCAATATTTTTTAATTTTTCCGCCATAGAGCAGAGTGAATTAATTTGGTCTTCGTCGTTTTTATCGGGAATAGCGATGCTTTCATCATCCTGAAAATTGATATCTGCTATATTTTTAATTCCTAAATAAACGCCCGTATTGATCAGCCTGTCAATAACAGATTTAATTCTATAATACTCTTCATTATCAGCAGCGCTTCCGTTTTCGGAAAATTGCATAGATGCGTTTTTACCCAGATATTTAAGCACAGAATTCATGTCGTTTTTAAGAATAGTAAGTTCTACAAATTTCATTTTACGCGGAAAACTTTGTTTAAAAAAACACGAACGCGGCATTAAAATAACTCCAGAAGTTTAAATACATTTGAACTGTCCATTCCCAAAGATAAACCTTCCGCGGCACTTGTAAGAAGGTCTTCCTCAAACAAGATTAATCTTATAAAGCAATAAAGCGCGCTTATCGACATTGGAAAACTGTGAAAATTATGATAAGCATGATGATAAATATATTGAGACGCCGCATTCTGAAAATGGCGGGGATCGCATGTCCAATGCGCCGCGGAATCCTCTGCATTGAGAAATCTTTCCCATCTCCAGCCGTTCCAAGGGGGTCGGGTATCAAGCGGTAGGTCTAAAGAAACTTTCGCGTCTCTTGCAAGAGAAGTTCTTCTTTGATATATATCGAAAGCCATATTCAGCGCCGGCAATTTAAAATCCATAAGATATTTGAGTATTTCGATTCCGGTTTTATGGTAGTAAGAACGAAGCCGCAATGCCCATACGCAATTACGAAGAGAAATCTCGTCAGCAATAAGGCGGGAAGCGGCTTCCCGATCTTCACCGTAAAGCTGCGTCAGGCTTTCTGTTAAGTTTTTGTAAAAATGATGATCGAGTCTGGTTTCAACAGAGTTCAAATCAATTGATGCCCACACAGAGTTTGACAAATCCGCGCCTGGCTTAACGCCTTTAAGGTCGTCCAATAAAAGAAATTCAAACTCTGATTTTTTTAACATCATGACAACATCGGGGTATTTATCAAAACGAACCGTTCTAAACCTCCCGATATCACAAATTTTTGGAGGAGCTTTATTGCCGTTTTTTATATGCGCAAGACATTCTTTAAGATCGCTGTACTCAAAACTCTTCAGCATACGCACTAACAGTTTCGGCGGTTCTGAATACGCGTTGACAATTGAATAAATATGATCCAATGCCCGATCCGTTATGCGATATTCCATATCAGCCAGCAATTCCCTGCCGGGAAGTTCTTTGCTGTCATCGGGGAAGATAAGCCTGTCAAGTTCGTTTAACGTATGAATACCGGAAAGAACGGATATCTTTTTATCCAAAAAGGATTTGCCTATAATCCACGCGGCCTTGGCATACGCGTAACCGCTGTCACTCAAAGCGTATTGCGACATCCGATTTCCTCAATTTTATACACGAACAGGGTTTAACCCAGCCGGTCTAAGATACTCATTCAGAAGAGCGCGAAAGTTATTATCATCAGCGCTGATGTTTTTTATTTTTTCACGAAATTCATCAAGCGCTTCTTTATACCGGCTGTCGATTTTTTCTTTTTCTTCTTTAAGAGATAACTCCTGTATTTGAATTTGCGCTTTTAAGCGTTCTTCGTAAGCAGCGCGGTTTTTTTCTTCGTTTTCATGGACGCGTCTGTCGGCTTCATCCTGCGCGTCACGTATTAAAGCCGCCGCTTCCGCCTCGACTTTAAGCAGGTGATCAAGCACTGATCTGCTTTGTATCTCATCATTCGGCATAATCAATTCTGTGTAGAAAGCAATTCTTCAAATTTGCGAATAATTCTGAACGCGCTTTGAGGATCTTTCTGAGCCTGTAATTCAATTTGAAACTGAGGGATTTCCATAAGTTCGGCAAGGTGTTTTAACAGCCGCAGATGTTTTTCAGAATCTTCCATTGGGGCAATTATCATAAATAAAAGATAAACAGGCTCACCGTCAAGCGAATCGTATTGAACTCCTTTACGTGAAATGCCAAGAACGCCGCGCATTGTATCTACAACGCCGGTCTTTCCGTGAGGAACAGCTATTCCTTTATGAATTCCGGTTGACATTTTCGCCTCTCTTGCAACAATTGCTTCAAGAATCGCGTCATGAGAGTTTGATTTATCAGCCTGACAATACCACGATACAAGCTCTTCAAACGCTTCATCTTTGTCTTCCGCTTCCATGTCAACCTTGATGAATTCAGGCAATAATACATCCTGCAGTATCATAAAAACCCCGGTTTAGATCTTTGAACACCTGCTTACAAAGAAGGTTCCTGCGCATTGTCAGGAACAAGATTTTCTAAGTCCATTATGTTATCGTTAATTAAAGGCTCAGGATTCAATTCACTCTCAACCCAGTTGGTTCTCGCATCCTCAATATTGAGTCTTCTGGCTTCTTCCTCAACTCCCGAACCGCCAGTGGAACGGCTAAGCAGAGCAAGTCCAAGGCTTGCAATAAGGAATAACGCGCCCATGACTGTAGTCGCGCGGGTAAGCACATTTCCGGAACGCGAACCAAAAGCAGAATCCGAACCTCCGGCAAAAATCCCTCCCAGACTATTACCATCCTCTGTTTGAATCAATACTAATAATACAAGCAACACGGCAATGATAATAAAAAATACCAATAATACAATTTCCAGAATACCCATTTTTAGCTCCGAAATAAAATATGGTTAAGTGTATCGAAAATAGAAAAAATATTCAAGTAGGCATCCTTGATTTACGGTTATAAAAGCTATACGATGAAAATATGCTTAAAAAAGGGCGATTTATCTGCTATTTATCAATTTTTCTGCTATCCGCAGTCTGCGCTTACAGTCAGGGCCGGGGGGCGATTTTTGATGAGGAATACCACAATCTTCCGCGCAAGGCTGAATTGGCGGGGCGATCGTACGAAGGGCTGCCTTCCGCTTATTCGTTGAGATTATTCGCGCCTTTGCCGGGAGATCAGGCGGATTACGGCACCTGTGTAGCGTGGGCTGCGGCTTACGCGGCTAGAACAATTTCCGAATCCGTGGCGTTGAACCGTTTAAACCAGAGCGAAACTACGCGGAATGCTTTCTCGCCTGTTTATGTCTATCGTAATTCAAGCCCTGATGATCCGGATTGCACCCGAGGGATGCAGATTTACCGGGCTTTGGACTTTATGAGGGATACTGGAACAGTCAAAATACTTGATGTTGAAAGAACAACTTCATTTCCAAAGGTGAATTTGGCATATTACAGGACTGTCAGAAGTTACCCGATTGCCGGTTATGTTACCCTTTTTTCAAGGGATACAAGGCAAAAACCGGCTCTGATTACAAGGATTGTAAAGAAGAGCATAACCGAAGGAAAGCCGGTCATTATCGGCATGAATACTCCTGATTCGTTTACGGCAGCTACAGAGGTTTGGCGCCCGGCCGAAGATCCGGGACAATTTTATTACGGCCACGCTTTATGCGTGATCGGTTATGACGATAATAAATACGGAGGCGCTTTTGAAGTTCTTAACAGCTGGGGCAGAAAATGGGGAAACGGCGGCTATATCTGGATTCCGTATCAGACCTTTATAAATTTTGTAACTGAAGGATATGAATTAATAGAAAATATAATAAACTTTACAGGCACGAATAAGTTTGACGGTTTTGTCCTGATAGAAAAATCAGACGGAAAAAAAGCAGAATTAACATTCAATAAAAATATTTATACAACAACCGAAACATTTCCATCGGGAACCGAAGTGAGTTTTATTGTAGGCGCGAAGGAAAGCGCGTATGTTTATTCATTTATTGTTTCACAGCCGCTGAACAATGACAATTTCTACTCTCCTGTGCTGCTGTTTCCGGAGTCGAATCTTTCGCCTCTTTTAAATTACAGCGACAGCGCCGTAACATTGCCTGGTAACGGCAGAACAATCACCCTTGATACCGGCGTTACATACTTAATAACTCTTTATTCAAAATATTCTTTGGATATTTCTGCTGTCATGCGCGTTTTTACATCCGCTTCAGGTTCAATCAACAAACGGTTAGCGGCCGCAATCGGAGACGGTTATACAACAACGCTCTCTTTCGCCGAAAACGAAGCTGCATTTACCTTAACGCCGGACAATCCCCGCGCGGTAGCTGCGCTGGTTGTCGCGATACGGCACGGGAATTAAGAGTATTATTTATCTGACGTTATGCTCAGCGTGTAGCCCTGATCGGGTTCTTCGTCCAGGCACCAGACTTTTAAGTAGTATACTCCCCTGTTAAGATTTTGGGAAATAAGGGAACTTAGCGCGTTTCCTCCGTCATCATCTTCGGCTATGGTGTTTAAATTTGTGTCGTATAACGCAATGTATGTGTCAAGGCGGTTTGAATTAATTCCTCTCGTATGGATAGTATAACGTCCTGCTTCTGTTATTTGAAATTTAAACCAGTCTATATCTTCATTTGAGTGGAAAGTATTTTCTATTGAAGAGCCTGCGGTTATCTGCGTTGCCCTGGAAGGTTCGTCATTTGGTTCGTTATCATCGGCAGGCAGCATTCCCGACCCTTGATAATAGGCGCGAAAACCGTAGTTTCCGGTATCGGACGCGCTGAAACCCCGTACTTTGACAATGTAACGGCTTCCGGTTTCCGCAATGTGCCTGACACGGGCGTTTAAATTATTGCCGCCGTCATCATTTTCATCAAGTATTTCATCCCTGTCATCCGCGTCATATAATTCGATAAAAGTATCGATTCTGCCTGTTGTTTCAATTAAAATACGCCCGTTCTTTTGCGGGACAATAAGGAAATAATCTTCATCGCCTTCCTGCAGAGTACGGTTTACAACGGTAATATTTTTTTCATCAGCGCCTAATTCATACGGAATCGGATTACCCCAGCTGCTTGCGCCTTCTCTAATTACAAGAAAGGCGCGAAAACCATAAGACCCGGTATTAGTTGAACTATACCCTTTTACAACAGCAAGGTAGCGCGTTCCCGCCTGCACGTTATAAACAATACGCGCATTGGTATCCTGTCCGCCGTCATCATTGCCTGCAAGTTCTTCATCATTATCGTAATTGAAAAAATCCATGAATGTATCCATGCTTCCCGTTGTTTCCGCGGTGAGCCGGCCGTCTCTGTCCGGCACCAGCAGAAAAAAATCTTCGTCACCTGCCGTAATTGTGCGATTCATAACAGGAGCGCTTTGACTTGTGCCGATTGAATACAGCA
>JGI24695J34938_10002719_pt1 | contig 13064 bp, 14 predicted proteins | sample TergutCo191P3_FD_34938 | JGI IMG/M metagenome (IMG submission 34938) | reverse complement strand
TAATTTAACGCCAAGACCCGCGTCAACCATGGTTTGTAACATTCTTTCGTATTCAGCCTTGCTGCCGTCGCAAACTTCCACCTTATCGGGGGTCATGAGAGCAACTGCCTCTTCCACCCAAGTCTTCAGTTTTGCATGTTTTAATTCGTTTAAGTTCATGTTTACTCCTGTTTTTACGATTTCTTCTAATTGGAGATAGGCTGCGTTTTAGCGCTGTCTATCGCAATAGTATTTACCGTTTTATTGGCAGATACTATTCCTTTATACCCTTTTTTATTAATGTTGATCAAGGGCAGGGAGGATGCCCCCTATTCCCAAATCGTAAAAAAAGACTTATATTATAGTGATGGATGACAGAAAGAAGCGAATTGATGATTTGCTCAAAAACAGCCAGGAAAGCCGGACTTCTCTGGACACCCTTTTAGAGGGTTTTGGGGAGACTCTTTATACTCGAACCAAAGAAGCCAGCCGTGATTTTGAGGATATAAAACAATATAATGTTTACCTCGAAGACATTGCCGATTCCAACGCGACAATTATAAAAATCGAGGAAAAAAACCGCCGTTTCAGGGAACTGGAAGAAGCGATATCGTTAAAAGAAGGTGAAGAAAAAGACCGGGGACGGGAAATGGCTTTTGTTTTCCGAAGGCTCGGCAAGGCTCTTTTGGAAAACAGCGCTTATGATGATTACACGTCTCTTTTTAAGGAACAGGCGGACGCCCTTTCGAGTAAACTTGAATCTTTGGAAACCCGTATAGGAGAGCTTGACAACAAGGAAGGCGGAAATGTTTTTTCCTGGATTGGAAAAAGCGCACAGGGGCTTGTGTTAAAATCATTCCTGTCAAAAGCGCAGGAAAATCAGGAACAGCTTTATCATAATATTGGAGAGAGATACAGCACCCGTGAATCTACAAATGATGAAGATGAAGTTTCCATGATCCTGGAAGAAATAAATATCCTTAGGGGTTATTCCAAAACAGCGCAGGATGAACTTGCTTTATTAAGGGATGAAAGGCGCATTATTTCCGCTTCGTTCGGCATAGAAGGCAATCCGCAAAAACAAATTCAGTCGGTAAAAAATCATATTACCCATATAAAAGAATCGCTTGCCGCTCTTTACAGAACATTCGGAGCGCAGGCTGCCGGCATCATGGACGAAGAAATCGATCCCAATAAAAAATATTTTATTGACACGATTGTTACCGCGGAAGACGGGGAAACAATCGGCAGAGCGGTAAGGCTTAATCAATCACTTATTGATAACGAAATTGCAATCGCTAAATTAAGAGCCTCTCTCGCCATTGATGAAGAAAAAGCGAAGATTGACAAATACAAAAGATCGATAGAAGAAAAGAAAGATAAAATCTCCGATCTTGAAAATGGAATTAAGGAATTACAGGACAGTGTCCGTGACAGCGAAGGATATATCCAGGAACTGCAAAAACAACTATGAGAAGAGAAACCGGACATTAAGTTCGTGCAAGAACAAAAGGTTCTGTTCGTGTGGTTGGCGGTAGAAAAAAATTAAAGATTAATTAGGAAGAATTCAATATGCCTGCCAGGAAGACAGTTAAAAAAGCGCCCGTTAAAAAAGCCGCCGCCTCAAAATCCGCACANNCGAAAACTTCAGCCAAAGCGCCGAAGGCAAAGGCTTCCGCTAAAACTTCTGCGGCTAAGCCNTCNGCGGCTAAGGGACCTGTATATGATGAATCTAAAATAAAGACGCTTTCCTCTCTTGAACATATAAGACTTAGAACAGGTATGTATATCGGGCGGCTGGGCGACGGTTCCAATCCTGACGACGGCATCTATGTTCTCCTAAAAGAAGTAATTGATAACGGCATTGATGAATTTATCATGGGTAACGGAAATCTTATCGATACCCAGATAAAAGATATTGATAAGCCCGGAAAAGCTCTTGTAAAAATTCGCGACTATGGGCGTGGTATTCCTCTTGGAAAACTTGTTGAATGNGTTTCTGTAATTAATACNGGAGCNAAATACAATGATGATGTGTTTCAGTTTTCTGTCGGCTTAAACGGAGTCGGAACAAAAGCGGTGAACGCTCTTTCCATTCACTTTAGGGTTGTCGCCGTCCGCAATAACGAGTTTGCCGAGGCTATTTTTGAAAGAGGCAAATTAAAAAGCGAACGCAAGGGAAAATTAAAAGATAAAGTAAAAGACGGAACGCTTGTGGAATTTATTCCGGACCCGGATATTTTTAAGGATTTTCTGTTTAACCCTGAGTTTATCGAAAAACGCGTTCAAAATTACGCCTATCTTAACGCGGGTCTTACGCTGTCATTTAACGGTAAAAAATTTATTTCTACAAAAGGTTTGTACGACCTCTTGTTTGAGGAAACCGGAGACGACGGGCTGTATCCGCTGGGGTATTACAAAGGCGCTCATTCAGCTAACGGTCAGCTTGAGATTGCTTTTACCCATACCAATAATTACGGCGAAGAATATTTTTCGTTTGTAAACGGACAGTATACATCTGACGGCGGAACGCACCTTTCCGCTTTTAAGGAAGGATTTTTAAAAGGGATTCAAACTTTTTATAAAAAGGATTACCGCTCAGAGGACGTACGCGAGGGAACAATTGCGGCGATCGCCATCAAACTAAAAAATCCTATTTTTGAAAGCCAGACAAAAAATAAACTTGGAAACTCTGATATCCGCGCGTGGGTAGTGCAGGAAGTGCGTAACGCTGTAGAAGACTGGCTGCATAAAAATCCCGAAGCGTGCAAAAAACTTGAACAAAAAATCATCGCCAATGAATCGCTTCGCACGGAATTAAACGCCGTTAAAAAAGAGGCGAGGGATGCCGCGAAAAAAATCGCGTTAAAGATTCCAAAACTAAAAGACTGTAAGTATCATCTGGAAGACGGCAAAGACGGAGAGGCTTCGACAATTTTTATCACAGAGGGTGATTCTGCGGCAGGTTCAATTGTTTCCAGCAGGGATGTAATGACGCAGGCGATTTTCGCCCTGCGCGGCAAAGTGGAAAACGTATACGGAAAAAAACGCGCGGCAATTTACAAAAACGAAGAACTCTTTAACATGATGATGGCTCTTGGCATTGACAACGATATCGAAAGCCTTCGCTACGCGAGAATCGTTATAGCGACAGATGCGGACTTTGACGGCTTTCATATAAGAAACCTGCTTTTAACATTTTTCCTTTCATATTTTGAGGAGCTTGTTACGGCAGGCCATGTTTTTATTCTGGAAACGCCGCTTTTTAGGGTGCGCACCAAAAAAGAGACCCGTTATTGTTACTCGGAAAAAGAACGGGATGAAGCCGCCGCCGCTTTGGGCGCTTCTAACGAAATTACCCGCTTTAAGGGGTTGGGAGAGATCAGCCCAAAGGAATTTGGACAGTTTATAGGCGAGGATATGCGCCTTGTTCCTGTCTCTGTGAACACCTTAAAGCAGGTTCCGCAGGTTTTGAACTTCTATATGGGTAAAAATACCCCCGAAAGACGCGAATATATTATGAAAAACCTTATAGAAGACGCCGGATAAGCAAAAAACCGCAATTATCTCCTCCTAAAACAGGTATCCCGGTTTGAAAACTGCCGATAAATAAACTATAATAGAAGACAAGAACGGAAGCATGAATAAAGCGTCATTTTTTGCAGTTTTTTTCGCTGCGGCTTACTTTTTGGCGGCAGTCTCCTCTTTTGCTATGGATCTTCCAAACAGAAGCATTTTTATCGAAGGAACCGCGACACTTTCCGCTCACAGAACTTTTTTCATGGACAATTTCAGGATGGAAGCCTCCGCTCTTGGTTATACAGTAGCGGCTACAAAAGAAGAAGCAGGATTTACATTTAAATTTGACGTTCAGGATATGGAAGATGATTTTAATCCTGCCATTAAGTACATCATTATGATCGCTCTTTTTTACAACGAAACAAATATGGAGATGGTATCCTTCGGCTGGCCTTTTGCAGAACTCGAAGATATGTATGAACATAACCAGTTTGTTTTTTACCGCGCGGCAGTACTTATTCCGAGTTTAAGCGATGATGATTTATCGCAGCTTGTAGAAGCCGCTTCCGCCGGAGTTATTGATGATAAATGGCAGAATATGTTTTTTTATATACGAACATCTATCGATTACCCGATTTCTTTTTTAATGGTGCAGAATACAGGGTTGGTAGGCGGAGCTACATACAATCCTGATGATCTGGATCCTAATGGGATTGGTCAGACTTTAGTCCCTCAGCAGCATAAAATTCTGCCTCAGCCCGGGATAACACTGGGAATCGAATTCCAGCCGTTTAAATTTTTAAGTCTGGAAGCGAATATTCAGGTTTCATTCGGAGATCCGTATGACTCCTTTGCGTTAAATCTGGCAGCCGGCGCAGAGCTTAGATATAATCATAAATTAAACAATTTGATGATTCAGCCGTACGGCACTTTTGTCTATTATTTAAATAAGACTCCGGCGTTTGTTGAATTTCCTCCTTACGCGTTCGGCGGCGGCGTTCAGATTGGCGTAAGAGGAACGCAAACCGGCGTTTTTTTTCTGAATATTAATTATTTAATGTCTCTGACAGATACTTATATTCATAATGTAAACCCGCATTCATCTGAGCCGGTAAAGATACATTATAAACGTTACTTTCTTAACATCGGTCTTGGTTATAAATTCGGATTATTAAGCAGACGTAAATAATTTTTAATTAAACAAACCGGGCGCAAGCCCTGTGTGAGTCTTTTTTATCTTCGCCTTATCCCTTCCCCATTTTCCGCCGAAAATATACCTATGAAAACAAATCTATCATCAATACTAATGTCAATTTTTTTGCTCTCGCTTTTTGTATCCTGCGCGAATCTTAAGCCCAATGTCAGTCAGGAAAGACATGAGCCGCCTGTTTATATAATGGGGCAGGGGAAAGTAAGCGCGGATAAAAAGGCGCAGTTTCTTTTGCAGAATAATCCTGCGGCTGATAAAGCTTTTGTAAAATCGCTTGCGAGGTATTATGTTGAGGAAGCGTCGTTTGAGGGAGTGAATCACGATATCGCTTTTGCGCAAATGTGTCTGGAGACGGGCTTTCTGCGGTTTGGCGGAGATGTAAAGCCGCAGCAGTATAATTTCGCGGGGCTTGGAGCTGTCGGTAACGGAGAGCCAGGGCTTTCATTTCCTGATCCACGTACGGGAGTTCGGGCGCAGATTCAGCATCTTAAGGCTTACGGCAGCGAGGAGCCGCTCAATCTGCCTTTGGTAAACCCGCGGTTCAGGTTTGTGCGCAGAGGATGCGCTCCCACCTACGAAGGGCTTGCCGGAACATGGGCTGCCGACAGACAATACGCTGTTAAAATCGATACGATTCTAAAACGTCTTTATGAATTTTCGTTTTAGAAATATTCAGTTACATGCTGAGGACGCTGCGTAAATACCCGCTTTAATGTTTCTTTGTTACTGTGCACATCAAGCCCTTCCTGCCTTGAGTACATCGCGTTTTCAAGCGTTCTGTAACCTGTAACAAGCTGGCTCAATGTTTGAATATCGCATGATAAATCAGCGTCCCTGGAAGTTGAAGAAACCCGGGAGCCTTCCTTTCCAAACTGAACAAGGAAGCAGCCGTTATTTGCTTTTATATTTTCATCCTCAACTTCGACTACATACTCGCCTTCGAAAAGGCTTTTGCCGTCACAGCAGGGGCTTCGCATTAATTCAAGCGCGGTTTTTACATTTACAATTCGCGTCATGTCACGCGGTTTTATTTCCGATTCCACAGACCATGCGTCGCTTATAAAATCGTAAGGATCGATGAATGAAGGAGCCAGCCATTTGAAATTTTCAAACTGAGCGCAAAGGCTTCCCGCGATACTTAGAGCGCCGTATAAACCTTTCCTGCCTGTAAAAGCGATTTCTGATACGGACATATGATGATCGCCGTCTTCCGTTATATCCTGATATTTTATATAGCTGCACGCCTTTCCTTTTTCGTCCTTCCATAAATACAAATACGTTCCCGTAGAAAATGGGTCTTCTCTTGTAAAGCGTTTCCATGCGCGGTTATCAGGCCAATAATCCCTGTGTATTCCATGATTGATATTTTTGATATACGCGCTGTGGACTTCGGCAAGCTGCGATGTGTCGTCTCCGGGGAGGATATGAACAAATTCGCCTTTCATTTTGATATCTGATAAATCGCCTGCATCGATTGTGATTTTATTTCTGGCACAGCAAACTTCATAACCAAACTTGCGGTAAAATTCATGATCAAACGGAGTCAGATTGGAAAACACAACGCCTTTTTCGTAAGCCTGCGGCAATAGCTGCTCAAAGATTCGCCTGACAAGACCTCCCTTTCGGGCTTCGGGCAGCGTTCCCACTCCGCCGATACCGGACATTTTTACATCATGACCGTCAAAGCGCATCAGATAATCGATTTCGTACATTCCGGCAAGAAGTTTTTTGCCTTCGAACACTCCCCACGCCCAGTCTGCCGGATGGTCAAGAGGATCGATTTTTTGGTTTTCTTCTTTTGAGTAATCTTTGCGCATGTTGTAAACAATTGTGTGCATCCTGTAAAACTGGATTAAATCATCAGATTCCAGTCTGCGAATGTCAGGCATATTTTTCTCCTTGGATAACCCAATTTTATGATGATTTTAATTTGATGTCAAACGATTATATATGTATATGGCATTTTTACAGAAACATATAGACTGTTTCTTTCATTTATTGTATTATTAAAGTAATGAGCAAAGCCAAGTCGTTTCAGGTTGACCAAAAAGTTGTTTATCCCAGCCAGGGAGTCGGGGTTATAAAATCAATCACCCAAAAAAAATTCAAAGATACAAAAATACCATATTATGTCATTTATATCGAAGTAACCGACATGACAATTATGGTTCCGGTCGATAAAGCTTTTGAGCTTGGAATTCGTCCGACAGTTTCCAGAGACGAAGCTATGAAAGCGCTTGAGCTTATCAGCGAAGATTATGAGCCGATTCCTTCAGACTGGAAAATGCGTTATCAGATGAATCTTGAGCTTCTTAAAAAAGGGAGTATCAAAGACATAGCGGTTATCGTTCGTTCGCTTTATCATCGCAGTAAAGTAAAAGAGCTCCCCATTCTGGAAAGAAAACTCTACGATTCCGCTCTTAAACTTCTTGAGGATGAAGTTTCCATTTCGCTTCGCAAGTCCAAAGATGAAGTCGAAAATATGATTTTTGCCCGTCTGGAACTAGAATAAAACAATGAATAGCCTGAGTATTGGCGTAATACTGCTTGCCGCAGGATCATCGAGCCGTATGGGCGGAGTTAAAAAAGAATACCAAAAATTAAACGATGGAGAATCAGCGCTTGGGTATTCTGTGCGTTCCTTCGCCGCTGCAGAGTTTATTGACACAATTGTAATCGCTGTTCCCAAAAACGGCGAAGAAGAAGCCCGAAAAGCGCTGCCTTTAAGGTATCTTGAGGCTCAAAAACCAAAGATAGTGTTTGTAACAGGCGGAAGCACAAGGCGAGCCTCTGTTTTTAATTCGCTTGTATTTCTTGCTTCCCTTAATCCTTGTTATGTGCTAATTCATGACGGCGCGCGCCCGTGGATAAGCGCAGAGCTTATAAATAATCTTATAGAAGCAGTGCAAAAACACGATGCTGTCATTCCGGTTCTTCCGGTAACGGATACCCCAAAAGAACTGGGAATAAAAAATGAAGACGGCGTTTTTATAGAGAGGCATTTAAGGCGCTCAAATGTTGTGTCAGCGCAGACCCCTCAAGCCTTTAAGTTCCATGAGATTCTTAAAGCGCATGAAAAAGCGGCGCAGGTAAACGATGAGGAATTTACAGACGACGCCGAGATATGGGGAAGATTTGCCGGAAAGGTAGCGTGTATATCAGGCGAGGCTGCAAATAAAAAGATAACCTTTATAGAGGATCTGCAATGAAGAGTTTTTTTACGAACCGCTCGAACCAAAACGAACCTGTTATCCGAAAATTTCTTTTTATAACCAATAAAATATTGTTTATAATTCTTTTTCTTATTTGCTTTTCATCATGTGCGCGTAATGAAGAAAAATCCGCAGAAGTCTCTTCGCTGATAAAATGGTCCGGGGCTTATCCTTTGGCTATTTTACAGGCGGGAACGAATCCTCTTTGGTTTCAGCTAACAGAGGATGGTCCTGTTCATATCGAAGCCATAGAAGACGCTGCCGATATTTACGCTTTTGCTCCCTGGCCTTATGCCCGCCATGTGCGTTTTATACGTGAAACAAGAGACGGAATTGTAATGGCTGTTAACCGTGACGGCTTTTTAAAACTGACGCCGGGACAGGGAAGAACGCCTGACATTTCCATGTACCGTTTTACATCTGACGCATTGCGCACATATTCCATAGGCGGTTTTATTTTTTATGACGATCTGCCCGCGGTAGTTTTATACCTCGATGATATTTTTCAGATACAGGATTTAAGTCCGCCTAAACCCAGGGTATGGTCTTTTAACATGAATTCAAATACACCGTTTCCCATAACAATCCCCGCCTTAAATTATTTTCCCGAAGAGGAGGGCTGGAATATTGATTCTTTGCGCCTGGCTGATAACGGCTTTTATTACTACAGAGCGGCAAGGCGCAGGGGAAATGATCCCGGCGTTAAAATGTTTCGCTCAACTAATCTTGAGCAGGAAGGCGTGGAAATATCTGTCGATGTTTTTTTTAATTCAATCCCCCGTGAAACTGTTTTTTCCAATCCGTCGCTGCCGCCGCTGCCGCAGGGATTTGCCTACACCTCGACAGGCAGAGTGGGGGGAATTCTCTTTGCCTCCTGGGAAGAGCAGGAAGATTTCAGCGTTGCAGCGGCTGGTTTTGTCCTTATAAAACCGTAACGCAGTGTCCTGTAATATTCGCCTGACAAAAAAAAATAACAAAGATGCCTTAACTATTTTTTCGATATCCGTTAAAATTACCGTATGGAAAAATTAAGTGTACTTATCCCAAAAGGGAGAATTTTTGACAATGTAAGCCGTCTCTTTTCGGAATCCGGCTTTCCTATCGCTCTTGCGGACAGAACATACCGCCCTGTAATGGGAGCCGACTGGCTGGACGCCAAAATCATGAAACCTCAAAATGTCGGGGAACTTCTTGAGCTGGGAAGCCACGACGCTGGTTTTACCGGCATCGACTGGATTAAAGAAAGCGGCGCTGATGTTGAGGAAGTGCTTGATCTATGTTTAGACAAGGTTCGCATAGTAGCGGCAGTTCCAAATGAATATAACGAAGAAAAGTTAAAATCAAAAAAACTTGTGGTTGCAACAGAATATGTTAATCTAGCGCAGCAGTGGTTAAATTCCTGCGGCTATCAATATAAAATATTACGCACATACGGCGCCACGGAAGTTTTTCCTCCCGATGACGCTGATATGATAATCGACAACACTTCTTCCGGTCAGACATTAAAAGACAACGGATTAAAAATTATCGGAACGATTCTTGAATCATCTACGCGTTTTGTCGCGTCACGCACAGCGATGGCAAACCCGGAAAAACGCGGACGCATAGAAGAGCTTGCGATGCTCTTTAGGGCAGTTCTTGACGGGCGTGAGCGCGTAATGCTTGAGATGAATATCCCAAAAGAGCAGCTTGAATCGCTTGCGAATCTTCCGGCAATGCGAAGCCCGACAGTCGCGACTCTTTACGGAGACGCTGGTTACGCTGTAAAAATAGCTGTTAAAAAAAACGAAGTCCCGGAAATTATACCCAAGTTAAAAAAACTCGGAGCGCTTGATATTGTGGAGTATGATTTAAGAAAAGTTGTACAGTGAGATTGCCAAGAAGTTGAGAGGTGAGGAGTAGACAATGGGTAGATTTGCAGAAATAGAGCGTAACACCAAAGAGACTGAAATTTTTATCAAGTTAAATATTGACGGCAATGGAGATACAAAGTTTGATTATCCGATTGGCTTTATGGCGCATATGCTGAACACTTTTGCCCGTCATGGGCTTTTTGATATTGAAATTCGCGCGAAAGGAGACCTTGAAGTCGATCAGCATCATTTGGTTGAAGATACGGGGATTGTTTTGGGGCAATGTTTCGCAAAGGCGTTAGGTGACAAGCGCGGAATTAAACGAAGCGGAAACTGTCTTTTCCCGATGGATGAATGTCTTGCGCGCGCCGCTGTAGATATGAGCGGACGCCCTTTTTTATATTTTGACGGACAGCTATCCAACACGCCGATTAAATCAACGCAGGATAACGGGGAGCAATACGATTTTCAAATCGACGTAATCGAAGATTTTTGGCAGGGTTTTGTAGCCGCCGCGGGATGTAATCTTCATTTGGAATCAATCCGCGGCAGAAGTGATCATCATAAAATCGAAGCGCAATTTAAGGCGGCAGCAAGAGCGTTACGCGCAGCCTGCGAAATGGATGAACGCGCAAAGGATATTATTCCCTCTACAAAGGGAGTAATTGTTTGATTGGCGTAATTGACTACGGAGCCGGGAATCTTGGCTCTGTTATGAACGCGTTAAAAAGATTATCCGCTCCCGCGCGTTTTTTATCGGGACCGGATGAATTAAATCCCGCTTCTTCTCCGTTTAAAAAAATTATTTTCCCCGGTGACGGACATTTCGCGACAGCGATGGCGTCATTAAACAAATCAGGATATGCTGACGCAATAAAGGAATGGATAAAAGCGGACAAACCCTTTTTGGGAATTTGCATAGGCTTACAGCTGTTATTTGAAACTTCTGAAGAGGCTTCCAATGAAGTAAAAGGGCTTAATGTAATCCCAGGAACAGTGCGCCGTTTTCCGGGGCGAAAAGTTCCGCAGATTGGCTGGAATCAAACTGAGGCAAAAAAAGATTCCAAATTGTTTTGCGGTTTACGGGAAAACAGTTTTTTCTATTATATTCATTCATATTATGCAGACCCGGCGCAAAAAGATGTGTGCGCAGCAGAGACGGATTACTATCTAAAGTATTGCTGCGCAGTGGANCGCGGCGCGTTATGTGCCGTTCAGTTTCATCCNGAAAAATCCGGCGAAACAGGAATCAAAATGCTGGAAAACTGGATTACCTTGTGATTGATTAAAGATAATTTTAGCAGGCGAATAGAATCATTTCGTTTTTGTATATATGGAAGACAGGGAAAATATATGACAAGAAAAATAATATTATTGCTTTTTTTGTTTAACCTGATTATTAATATTTCTGGTCAAAATATCAGAGATTTTGTCATTCAAGATAATGTGCTTATAGAATATATCGGAGAATCTGAACATATTGTTATTCCTGATAATGTTACCAGTATAGGCGGCAGTATGCCATTTGTAACCAGCAATGTTATTAGCATAACAATACCGGCAAGTGTTACAAGCATAGACGAATGGGCATTTATGAGGCTTTATCCAATATGGATGACTCGCAGCCTTGAAAGCATAATAGTTGATGAAATGAACTTGTATTTTTCCAGTGAAGATGGAGTTTTGTTTAATAAAGATAAAACAGTTTTATTACGGTACCCTGAAAATAAAAAAGATACTAGCTTTGTAATTCCTTTTGGTGTAACATCCATAAATGGATTGGCTTTCACTGGAAACAATCATCTTACAAGCGTAACGATACCGTCAAGTGTTATTGAAGTTGAAGCGTTAACATTTCATCATTCCGATAATCTTAGAACTGTTTTTATGTATCGCAATACAAGAATTAGTAGATCTGCTTTTACAACAACCAATGCGAGAATTGTTTATATAGATTAAAGATATACTATTAATATAAATAGGAAAAAACACAAAACAAATTGGCAAAAAAAAATATAAAAAAATGTGAATTTTAAAGAACCAAATTGAAATATTTATAGTCTAATATGTAAGGAAAGCATAAAAATAGTGGCAGACACAAAGGAAACAATGGAATTTTTGGCAAGACAAGCCATTGGAGGGAATGAAGAATGTTTTGTCAGCCTATGCGATTTGTTAAAACATAAACTTTTTCGTACCGCAAAAGGGATTCTTGGCAATGAAGCACTGGCTCTTGATGCTGTAAGCGAAGCTGTTTTTCGCGCTTTTAAGAATATAAAAAGGCTTCGTGAACCTAAATTTGTGGAAACATGGTTTATCCGTATAATAATTAATGTCGCAAATGACTTGTATAGGAGGCAAAAGCATGAAATTACAATGAAGGAAGTGCCCGAAGGCATATATCATGAAAATCATAATGAAATGGAGTTCAGCCAAATGATTGAATCATTACAGTCAGAGCTTCGTGAAATAATCAGCTTAAAATATTATTCCGGTTATACTCTTAATGAAATAGCCGAAATATTAAAAATACCTGAAGGTACTGTAAAAAGCCGATTGAACAGGGCTTTAAATTTGTTAAGGCTGGAGGTTATGAATGAATAAAGAATTATTTTTGCAATTGATTGAAAACAATTGTGGTTATAAACAAGATCATCTTGATATTGCAATAAACAAAGGGCTGCAAAAAGCAAGAAATGACAGAATTGATGCCAGGAAGATATTAATGCTTACTTTTGCATTTGTATTAACTTTTTCAATGTGTTTCATTGTAAACACAAGGCCGTTAAAAATGGCTATAGAAGATTATTATCTGAATTGGAATAAAACGAAGGCAAGTAATATAGAAATTTTGGACAGTTATTTGGTTGAAAAAATCAGTAACATAGAGAAACATTTAGGAGGAAATTAAATGATTTTATTTTTAGGATTTTTGTTCATGCTTTTTTTTATTGCTGTTATTGGGGTATCAGCAGGATCATTCGCTATTTCTATGCTAATTAATCTGCCGGCATTATTGTTAATTCTGATACCTATGATTTTTTTCTTGCTTGTAACAAAAAGCGGAAAAATTATTGGTAGGTATATCTCAACAAGTTTTAAAAAGAATAATACTTACACAAAAACAGATTTAGAACAATTATCTTCTGCAATAAAAAATACGACAAAGTTTATTCTTGCGGCAGGAGGTTTTTGTTGTATAGCCTGTATGGTTATAAGTCTTGGATTTATAGGATCTCCTGAACAGTTAGGACCTAACCTTGCAAATTCTTTGCTTTCATTTACATACGC
>JGI24695J34938_10002714_pt1 | contig 13100 bp, 13 predicted proteins | sample TergutCo191P3_FD_34938 | JGI IMG/M metagenome (IMG submission 34938) | reverse complement strand
TTGGTTTAGGTATAAAACCGTCAAAACCGTTATTCTCGAACATTTTGTCATTTCCTACCAAAGCGTTTGCTGTCAGAGCTACAATAAATCCTGTGTAACCAAGCTCCCGAAGTTTTTTGGTAGTTTCTATACCATCCATTTTCGGCATCATGTGATCCATGAATATTATATCGTACTTTTTTCCGTTTTTTATTTTTTCAACCGCTGCAATGCCCGAGTCTGCCATTTCCACTTCAAGCTTGTAGGATAAAAGTATTTCGCAGGCTACATAAAGGTTTATCTCTACATCGTCCACAACCAATACGCTGCCGTAAGGCATCATCTCTCTTGTAATATCCTGCTTATTTTGTTTTTTATTAGTAAATGTAAAATTGCTTAACCTGTGCGCCAGTTCTTCTCCGATTGGCGAGTTATCAACTGATTGCTGTTTTATCGTAACGGTGAATATGCTGCCTTTTCCAAATTCGCTTTCTACGCTGATCTCTCCTGCCATCATCTCTACAATTTTTTTTATTATATTTAATCCAAGCCCTGTTCCTTCTATTGACCGGTTTGCCGCCATATTAAAACGCGCGTATTCATCGAATACTTTTTTTCTGTCTTCCTCTTGCATACCTTGCCCTGTATCGCTTACGGAAAAAACAAGTAAAATATTTTCGTTAATTATTATGTGTTTTACAGAGAGTTGTATCTGTCCTTTTTCTGTGTACTTAATCGCGTTAGAGAGAAGGTTATTAAGAATTTGTTTTATCCTTGTTTCATCACCATAAAGCCTCGACGGCAGATTTTCATCAACGCTTAATTTAAATTCAATAGGCTTTGATCCTATTCGTACAATATTAAGCTGAATCGCGTCGTTAATTAAGCTGGGCACGTCATATTCAAACGGATTTAACTCCATTTTTCCGGTTTCTATCTTTGTTAAATCCAGAATATCGTTAATTATCCCAAGAAGGTTAATACCGGAACTATGTATTTTCTCATAAGCTGCCATATGTCTGTCCGACAGGTTTTCATTCTGCATTTCAATTTGAGTAATCCCTAGGATTGCGTTTAACGGTGTACGAATTTCATGGGACATTGTCGCAAGGAAATTACTTTTGGACTGGTTTGCGGCTTCTGTCTTAATATTCGCATCAATCAATTGCAAATTTTGTTTCTCAATTTCGTTTTCAGAACGGGCAATGAATATATTTAAAACAATTAAAATAAAAAGAACTAAAATAAGCATACTGAAAAATAATATATTCATGGATTGATTAAGCGCAAACAAACTGTGCTGCGGATAACAGATCACCGCATACCATTCCATCTCCGGGATGGAACTTACAAGATACACTTTTTCGTTTCTGGTAAAAAAAATTTTTTCACCGGCGGAGAGCATGGCGGCTGTTTCGATAATCTGTTCGCTTTCATCCGTGAAATATTCGTCAAGGCGTACTTTGTTATTTACAAGCTCAAAATAACTGGCAGATGTAATCTCGTGAAATTTATTAAATGTATAAGCTGTAACATTAATTTCAAACTCCCTGTAGGCGTTGGCAATGAAATCCGAAAAATTTGTCAGGTTAATGGCTGTTCCAAGCATACCCAGAGGTTTCTTGTTTTCTTCATCAAAAACAGGAGCGTTAACCCAAAGATATATCTGCCGCACGTTGGGATTATAATTAATATTAAAGTTATATTGTTCCGTATTGTAAAGAGTTAAGTTATACCAGTAAGATTCAGGATCATCAGGATATAGAACGTATGGTTCATTACCGGTGGAATAAAAAATCTTATCTATATCATTAATCCAGAAAACTACTCCCTGTTTAAAATGCCGTTCATATACATCAATTTCTTTTCTTGCTAAAAATTCTAAACTTTGATCGGAAGGGTTCTTGAAATAGTCCCGGATAAAAGAAGAAGCCGCCATATTAAGCACCAGCGACAACTCACTGTTTACTGCTGTAGCCAAACGAAGCCGTATTGTTTCTGATGCAAAGTTGAGCTGTTGTTCAATATATGTATGGTTGGTTTGACGCGCGGACAATGTATATACTGTAATGGCTGCCAAAGAAATAACAAGAAAAAAGATACAAGAAAACAAAAGGAATGTTTTCTTTACAGGGTGTTTTGATATTTTATCAGAGATGATTTCCATATTTTTTGCACCTTACCGCAGAAATCTGATTATATTCTCCATAGATTAAAGCATAATAAACATAATAACATACTATGTCAATAGGTTTTGTATTATTTTCATTAAAATCGCAGTTTTACAGGGCTCCTGCCCGAAAAACTGCTTGGCCGCTGCAAAACTAACCAACTCTGCGGACAGCTAATCAACCGCCGCGCATTAGGTTTTTGGTCTCGTTGTGCCGGAAACAGCCGGTGAGGTGATCGTTTACAATGCCTGTTGCCTGCATGTGGGAATACAGTATAACGCTGCCCAGGAATTTAAAGCCGCGTTTTTTCATATCCGCCGCTATGCGGTCCGACAATTCGGTTTTTGCCGGTATTTCGCCAAGGGTTTTCCATTTGCCGGTGACTTGCCTGTTTTTGGTAAACGCCCAAATATAGTTTGAAAAACTGCCGAATTCTTTTTGTATTTCCAGAAAACGCTTCGCGTTATTTATCGACGCTTCGATTTTGAGCCGGTTGCGGACAATGCCGGGATCGGCGAGCAGCGCCGCTTTTTTCTTTTCGCTGTAACGGGCGATTTTTACCGGATCAAAACCGTCATAGGCGCGGCGGTAGTTATCCCGCTTTTTTAAAATGGTAATCCAGCTTAAACCCGCCTGCGCCGATTCAAGCACGAGAAACTCAAAATGCTTACGGTCGTCAAAAACCGGAACGCCCCATTCGGCATCGTGGTATTCCCGGTATAAATCGGAGCTTTCGCACCATTCGCATCGTTTTTTTGCTTTCATAGGTAACGGTAGAAAAGAGCGTGTCCTTTGTCAAGCCGGTAGTTTGGCCAGCGGTTTGGCATAAAAACCGCTTGTAATGTAAAAAACACTGTATTTTACATTCATTTTAAAAAATCTTTAAAAACCCGTTCCATTGTACTATTAACAGCATTATTTACCTTTAATGTCATTACTTTGGAAAGGCGATTTATTAACTTTCTTTTATCTTCACTCACAACAATGAGCGTGGGTTTGGCTTCAATATTTTTCTTAAAAAGTTCAAAGACTTCTATACCTAAGCCATCTGCTATCTGTGATAAAATATCCGGTTTTGGGTATTTTATTCCCCTTTCAATTTTACTTAAATATGCGACTGAAATATCGGCTTTTTCCGCTAAAAGTGCCTGCGAAAATTGTCTGTGTGCTCTTAGTAACCTGATATTTTTACCTAAAAGTACCTTTATTTCCTGTCCGCCCAAACTATTATCCTTTTACCCTGCCCATATTGGACTAATAAAAAAAACCTCTTGACAAAGGCCATATAGGACTTGTATAATGATACTGTACGATATGGACTAGCATTTGATGTATCTTATAAAACAGCTTGTTCTTAAAAGGAGTTTTTAGATGGGATAATAAAATGGTTCCCTGATAGTTAAGTGGTGTAAATGTTTTTGGTCAATTGCTTTTTTCCGCAATGCCCGTCTCTGGTGTTCAAGGAGGTATTTAATTGTAGTTATGCGCAATTTGCTTAGGTGTTAAAGAAATATTTAATAAAAATATTTTAAAAAAAATTTGACATTTATTAATAGTTATATGCCATGCCAGATATTGACAAAATAAATATATTCAAATAAATTATAAAAATATTTCTGTATTGAAATATATAAAATGTCTACAGTGACACTAAAACTGTAAAGGAGTTTTTATGAACAAAAAACTTAATTTCTCGGTATTGCTAGTTTGTATACTGGCATTTGTAATGTTTTTTACTTTTGGCTGTAGTGGAGGTAATAGTTTAAATGGTACATGGGCATCAGAAGGATATCAAGAAAATTATATAACATTTTCTGGAAAAAAATTTTCTTATGGCTCTTATCAATATGGTAATGGAAGGTCATGGCTTGATCGTCGGCTGAGTGAATCAACTGATGGAACATTTTCTATCTCTGGTGATAAGATAGAAATGTCTTTTTCTGATGGTGAAGTAAAGTTATTTAATTTCTCTCGTACTTCAGATTTTACAATTCGTATAGATGGGAATGAACTTAGACAAAAAAAATAAACTTGATATTTATGTAATAATAAAATGAGTTCAATATATGCGGCACGGCATATAACAAACGGTAACTGCAAAATACCCTGTCCGGGCATTTTGGGTTCCGTTCGGCTATGTCATGGCTAAAGCCATTCCCATGCCTCACTACACCACATTTTTTTGTGCCCGTAAAATGCTTCGCATTTTCCTTATCGGGCACAAAAAAAAGTCAGTTACCTAGAACGTTATGCGACAATATATAATGAATGTATAGGAATAATAGTTGACTAAAATAAAAACATGGATATAATGAATATAATCCAAATAAATATTGGAAAATTATTAAGGAGATAGAAATGGCAAAGAAAAGTTTTCGAATGGGATTACTGGTAATGATGGTTGTATTCGGAATGTCGGTTGTTGGGTGTGGTGGAGGCGGAACATTTACCTTAACTAACATTCCAACAAATTATAATGGAATGTATGCGTTTCTTGATGGAGATAAGCCAAGAGGTATAATTGGTGCTAAAAAAATTAATATTGAAGACGGTAGCGTCTCCTCTACTTCTATACTTACTAAGATTTCAAATGGTAAAGTAGAAATACCTTTGTGGGTTGTAAGGGATAGTGGGAATGTTGAAAATTATTCTGGTAATGATAAAGGAGAAATTGAAGTTTGGATAATTGATTCAGAAACATATGATTCTAGTAAAAGAAAATTTTGCGTGACTTTCGATGGTTCAGTTATATTCTCAAATGGAAAAGCCATAAAATCATTTCATGAGGCTGATTATTCCCGTGATTTTTAAAAATATTTCTGTATGGAAATATTATAAATTGTCTGAGGAGACATTAACACCGTTATGGAGGTTATATGAAAAAAAGACTTATTTTATTAGTAATGCTTATTGGTATTTTACTGGTATATTTACCACTTTTTACTATCAGTTGCAGTGGTAGTGAAAACAATCTAAATGGTACTTGGGAATCAGCTCCACAAGCTGAATATAATGCTACAATAAGTTTTTCAGGAAAGAATTTTACCATTACAGAATATCCAGCAGATCATGAAGATGAATATAATTCTTATTGGGGTTGGATGAGTAAATCATTTTCTGGCAGAGATAAAGATTTTAATAGAAATAATTTAACGCTTATTAATACTATAAGACCCCGTGCTGGAAGTAAAACTGATGTCTATAGAAATGTTATGACTGGAACTTATTCCATTTCTGAAAATAAAATAGAATTTTCGTATCCAGATGGAGTAATTAAAGTACTCTCTTTCTCTCGTACTGAAAATACAATAACGATACAAGGTGTTCAACTTACACTTAAAAAATAAGAATTTAAACAAATAAAGGAGAAATATTATGAAAATCGTAAATAAAGTTATTTTATTTACCGCTTTTATTGCGATAATGGGATTTTTACTGGTTACTTGTAGTACTAAAGAGTATATAATTGGAGAAAAAGGTCCAGGCGGTGGTATTGTATTCTACGATAAGGGAAGAGTATCTGACGGTTGGCGTTACCTTGAAGCCGCTCCTGAGGATCAGGGTAATCTAAAATGGGCATCATCAGGATTTGAAAGTACAAATATACCGGATACCGAAACAGCAATAGGAACAGGTAAAGCAAACACAGCAGCAATTATTGCTGTAGACGCGAACGCTCCTGCTGCGAAAGCGTGTGTTGATTATCGCGGAGGCGATAAAAGAGATTGGTTCCTGCCAAGCAGAGGCGAACTAAATGAAATGTATAAAGCACACAGTCTTCTAGGAATATCATCAGAGTTAAGTTTCTGGTCTTCATCTCAGGCTAATGACAATTTCGCTTGGTATCAGAATTTCTACCGCGACAGCGATCATGGTCAGAACGGCTTCAGGAAGAGCCCCTACGAAAATTACGTCCCCAATGTTCGTGCCGTGCGGGCTTTTTAATTATATAACCCTTTAACTATTAGAGAAGGATATTAAAAATATGGGGCTTCAGACATTATAGTGGAAAAAGGCTAGATTCGGAATAAATTTGGCTTCATATGGCTTTTTTCAATTTATAAGCTTTTAAAAATGCAAATATTTTATAAAACTTTGACTTCTTTATGGGGTCAAAGTCATTTAAAATCACTTAAAAGGGCTTTTTTAAATCCTTTTTTGACTTTTTACCCAAATGTACACAAAAGTATACTTTTTTGATCAAATTTCTTTCCACCATAATGTCTGAAGGGCCAAAAATATTAATAAATATTTTTAATGGTTAGAGTGTATTATTAAAATTACATTGTGATATACTTTGTTTAAATGTTTCTTGATAAAATTAATTTTAAAGTTTTAATATAAAATCGAATTGCTTTGAAGATAAAATAAATATAAAAAATGAAATATATAATACGCAACCGTTGCTTATTAACAAACGGTTAATGCTACGGGCACTGTTCGCGCCCTCGGGTTCCAGAAAACAGCAGTCGGCGCTAGCGCCTTTATGCTGTTTTCTTCCACCACATTTTGTCGGTTGTTGGAATTGCTACGTAATTCCTTAATCGCAACCGCCAAAACGTCAGTTACCTAGAACGTTGTGTAATACCTATGTCGTTGGCATAAAAATATTATAATTGCTTCTTTAAGGAAGAAAAGGGAGAAGTTTGTAATGAAACAAATCAAATTATTGGGTAATATTGCTGTTGTAGCAATAATTGTATTTTCTTTGACAGGTTGTAGTGGTGACTGGGATGCAGGTGACACTGGTACAGTTAAAGCAATTAATAATTCAAGTTCTAGACAAATGGTGGGTGTATATGATGAAGATTTATATGATAAAGATAGGTCATCAAGAGGTACATCTTATAGTAGTGGTATTGGTCCCGGTGAAAATTATTTTTTTCAAGGCGTAAAAGCAGATAAAAAACTTTGTTGCGACAACGAGTGGATCACCAGAGTTTAATTTTTTGCGCAAGTCAAGTCGTTTTACAGTACCAAAAGATGGACAAGTAACAGTATATTATTCTACCTCATGGCCATATTTTTATTAATAATAAAAAAACAAACTGCACTTAACAAACGGTAACTGCAAAATGCCCTGTTCGGGCATTTTGCAGTTACCTAGAACGTTATTTGACATAATATCTGTGATTATTTATGTAATTTAACTCAAAAATTTTATTCGTGCTGAGGGTTTAATACCCAAGAACTCGCTACGAGAGGGAGCCTTGGGGCGTTCTTTGAGGTATTAGTGGACTATACCCACCTAGTATACAGCATTATTTGAACTTCTTCCCGCTGGTCTGCTGCGTCGGGGAATTCCAAATGTTTCCGCTGCCCCGCCGTTCTCCCCGTGCCGGATTTTACAAAAAATGTGGGTCAAGTTTAGCCCTTTTGGGCGGGGTTTTTCACTCGTTTTTATCTTCATTTATGTCCAAGAATTTTTCGTGAGTTTGGCGTGAAATCGTTGTTTTTTGCCATATAATCAAAATAACCGATATAAAAACCTCCGCTTTACAATCGCAACTATGTATTATATAATTTAATATAGAATACGGAGGATCAAATGCTTGCAGTGCAGGGAGTTTATGACGGAAAAATAGTTGTGCCTAAAGGAAAAATCCCCTATAAATGTACAATGGATGTAATCATCACATTTCCTGATATTGACAATGACGAATTTCCAGTGGCAGACAAATTGAACGCATTGCAACAGCTTGCTGGTATAGCAGTTGGAAACACCATGACGCTTGACGATATAAAAACGGAACGGCTGGCTGATCAATGACTCTTTTATTAGACACCAATATTATTTTAGATATTTTTGAAAAACGTGAGCCATTTTTTCAGGATTCGTTTTCTGTACTCCATCAGGCTACGGTTCTCAAACAGAAAATTTTATTCAGTGCAAGTTCGGTGAAAGATATTTTTTATCTGATAAAACGCCATACCGGCAGCATTGAAACAGCAAATTCTGCATTAATGAAACTTTTTACATTGGTACAAATATGTGACACTTCCGCAGATGATATAAAAACGGCAAAAACTTATGCAATGGCTGACTTTGAAGATGCCGTTCTTGCCGCTACTGCCGTTCGGGAAAACGCCGATTATATTATAACCCGAAATATAAAAGATTTTACTGGTTTTCAGGTTAAGGCAATTACCCCAACGGATTATATTTCAAAAATGGAAAATTAACATTCAGTGAAGGTGGTGAAACAGTTTGCGGCTGCGTTATTACAGGAAATAAGCAGGGATGAGCGGGAGCGGGCGATTTTACGAAGCCGCAGAATGGTCAAGACTGACCGGTGGTACAGAAACATCCCGGCGTTCTATCCGCATGGGATAAGCAAACACCAAAGCTGCAGTTTCAAACATGATCCTTACTCGTGCAAGGGTTGTTATCTCTTCTGGCTGAATAGTTACTGAAATATGTATCTCCATAAATTTAGGTTCTACACTACATACGCCGCTGTAGTGTTTGGCTTTTTGACACGGACTGCGTTCTGCTATTCTGTTTGTTGTTGAGTCCGGAAACGGCCTGTTCGAGCGTTTGGGGGTTACCTCGGATCGTTTGGTTAAGGCAGGCGTAAAACGAGCGGGGGTTGTCGCGGCAGGTTTTGAACATGTTATTCCCCTTCATTTCCTGTGATGCCACGATTCTGTCGGCAACATTCACAAAATCTATGGCGGAACCGGCGTTCATTTTTTGCGCGGCGGTTGCATAATAATTTGCTATCTGGCGGTCGGCCATATCTTTCCGGTATTCGTTGTAACCCGCCGGATTCATATTGAGGATTGTTTTTTCGGCGCGGTATGCCGCCTCGTAATCCGAATTCCGAATTGTATCATTTCCGGTGATATTAAAAGGGGCGTTATCAAAATTAAGGATCTTTTTCAGTTCGTTGCCCTGAAATATCCGATTGCCGATCTGTACCTTATCGTTTTCCGAAAATTTTTCCGGAATTTTGTACCGCGATTCTACAATGGAACCGGCAATGCCTTCGTCGATATTGGAACTCTGTGAATTAAACATGGCACCGGCAAGCACTATGCCGGCATATATCCTCTTCCCGGTTCTGACCAGCTTAATCGCCTTTTCAATAAACGTCCCGGCAAAGACATCGGCAAGAACGGTAGCCGCCTTGTCATGCCTGATCGATTTTCTGACAAAGTCGGTAATGTCCCGGTCAACTTCGGGCTTTGGATCGGGGTTGTTCTGGTAGTGGTTATTGATATTGATTATCAGCGGTTTGGAAAGTTCTTCAAATTCCGCGTTAAAGGACCTGCCGTTAAGGCGGATACCGTTAACATGATCATTAATGGCAGTGTTAAGCTGAATAAATTCATTGCTGTTCCCGTCCCGGGCCTTTTCAATAAAATTCTTCCTGTCAAAGGGCAGGCAGTGATAATTCGCGGCTTCTTCGTATGCCCTGTCAGCCGTCGCGGCCATAAAAGCAGGGTTCTTGGTTATTTCATGTATGAGCCTTGTTTTGAATTGATCCATCTCGTGTTCCCTGATATTGCTCCTGAACGGGCAACGGGCGAGGGACGCGTTGACGGCATTAACACATTGTTCATGGATAAAAGCGTCAAAATGGTTGATATCCGCATCGTGCGACTGGTACGGAATATAACTGTTTGCATGCGCAACGTCACGGTTTTCCCTGTCTATAGTGCGGTTAAGTTCCGCCTCTGTATTGCGCATTCCGTTTACATCATTGGAAAGCCTCAGGTTAAAATAATCCGCCCCGGTAACAGGATACCCGGTCCAGGTATCACACATCACCGGGTTATACGGACGCGGTTTGATGAAAAACGCAGCATCCTGTTCAACAGCGTTAATGGTATTTTTATTCAGCTCTCTGTAAAAAATTTCCTTTGAATTACACAACACATCCTCCGTGGTAAAAATCATTTACCTGAGTTCGTCAGGCTGCAATAATGATGTTATTACGATATCCAGCAGCCATTCGTCATGCTTGGTTATCTGTTTAAGGACGAACCAGGATATTACGGTAATAACCAGAAACGCGAATTGGCCAAAGGAAAAAACCATAATGATGGTGATAAATCCCAGGGCCAGCAGGGGGATAAACGGTATGCCGAGCCACAGGTCCCGGTGAATAATGCTCCGCCGTACCGGAATGGCAAAATCGTATATCTTTTTGGGTGCTGCCGCAGTATCCACCTATCTTGCCCCCGAGGTTTTAAAGACAATGTCAACAATTGCCGAGAGGCTCAGCAGCAATGTGCATCCGGCGATCCAGGGGATAAATTTCTTTACCATTCCCGGCTCCCCTCGGTTGATTATCATTCCGACCGCAAGCCCGCCGAGCGCGATTGAAACAATTGCCTTCATGTAGTTGGATCTGAAAAACCCAAGGATCTGATTGAGGACATCCGAAAGCCCTGCGATATCCTTGACCGTTTCCCCATAGTTAGGGGTCATATCGGCAAAACAGAAAGAAGCCGAAATAACCAGTAAACACAGCAGAAAAATTGTTCTGTTTCCTGTTGATATAAGCATAATCACTCCTTAAAATAGTATTTGTTATTTTAATTATCGCTTACCCATTTTCATTATCAAGGACGAATTATTGCCGGTATTCACTGGAAAGAGAAACAGCCTTCATTCGTTATTTTTTAACTTTCATTTCCATAATGTCGTTTATGATTACGCCGGTATTTTTATCCTGCTTGATATATATTATCAAATCGATGTATTCATGCAGGTCGGGCAGTGACGCTTCGCCCTGATAATGATCAAGCAGCAGTTTTTTTATTCTGGTGGTTGTTAATTCCGCAGAATTTGAATGTATGGTGGTTAACCCTCCCGGATGCCCGGTGTTCCATGCGTCGAGCAGTTCCGCCATTACGGCGCCTTTGCGCACCTCCCCGAAAATAATGCAGTTGGGGGTATAGCGGAGGGAAAGGGTCACTGCGCTGATGGCCTGATCGGAACGGATGATGATCATCTCCGCATACTTTGTATTGCATTGGAGCTCCGACACGTCCTGGACTATAAAATAGCGATCGTCGGGGAATAATTCGCATTTTTTCTGAATAAGGGCATTGGACAGGGTGGTCTTTCCGCTGCCGGTACTGCCCGCTATGATGATATTTTTTTTGTTCTTCAAATAGCCGACGATTGTTTCATAATGTTCCCCGCTTAACTGGCCGTTACGCACATAGTCTTCAAGCGTATAAATTTTTTCGGGCGGCTTCCTGACGGTAAATGACGGCCCCGATACCCAGGGCGGGAAAATACCGGTTATCCGGGCGTTTTTCCATTCCGGAACCGGTATTGTCGCTTCCAGAACCGGATACCGGAAAAAGTCAATGTTGTGCTCCATATATTTTGCGATCTGGTTTAATAATTGCAGGCGGTCGCTAACGGCATACTGAACATCGGTATCGCGGATCGGCTGCCCGAAATACTTTACGCTGATGTTTCCTTCCGCCGAGCAGAAAATATCGGTTAACGACGGATCGTTCAGGAAAGGGGCGAGGTTCCGCAAATTATAGCGGATATTGTCAAGCTCGCGCTCTTTGGTTTCCTTGTTTGAATGCTGCATAATTCAATTATCTGCGGGACATTCATCGAGAAGTTCCCTGCGGTTACCGGGCGGCTGCAGATTAACCTTGTCCATGTAGCGGGGATCGGAGTAATACACGTTCTTTTTGGCAATTATCGCCGGAGATCCCTGCGGAAAAATCAAAAGCTGGTTGGCGGGCAGATGCTGAATCTCGTCCGCGTTCATCAAATTTCTCTGCTGGATCTGTTCGGAAATGTTGATATTGTTCATTCCCGCCTCATACCGGTTTCCGCTGTTTGAAAAACTGCTGTACGTTACCGATTCAATGCCGGTCATTTTTGAAAACATCTCCGCGCCTTTCGGATCGGACATGGCATAGGTGACTATGAATTTACAATGGTCAAAAATGGCAGTATGTTCCCCGTAGAGCCGGTAAATCTGGCTGGGGGACTGGCATATCAGGTAAAAAGTAATGCCGTAACCGGCAAGAATTCCCATCATGGTTTCAAGGGTGGTGAATGTGCCGAGAGTCGGGAATTCATCAATCAAAAATAAAATGGGATGCTTAAGTTTCTGCTCGCTGTACTGAATTTCGCCCTGGGAAAATTTGCGGAGCATAAATGAAATTAACGTGCGGATGAAAGAAGAAAGGCGGTCAAGATCGGAAAACGGAACGGTAATGTACAGGGAGATGGGATGTTCGCTAGTTACAAAATCATTTAAGCAAAAATCGCTTGCCGAACTGCAGAAACGAACCATGGGGTCTTCAAATACCTGCAGGGCCGTTACTGCGCTAGAAAAAACCGAACCCCGTTCATCATTGGGACGGGCTTTGTTCCTTTGGGCGACATTGCATACAATTTCATGAATCTCCGGCGTAGAATGCGCTGTGTCAATCATGCAGTCAAGTAACGCAATGCCTGCGTCATTATCATTATCGCCCCTGCCTGCCTGTGATAAAAATGTAAGCACGCCGCCCAGGGATTTGTCGCAGTAATCGGAAAATTTTACATGAAGGATGGCGCCGGTTAACAGGTCCTTCGCGGTGTCGATCCAGTGTTTTGAACTTCCGTCTGCATTTCCGTCGGCAGGGCTGGTAAGGATGTCCGCAATCATCGAAGCGTCCCGGTAGGCGCAGCTATCGGACAATTCATCGAGCATGTTGAATTTCAAGGTTTCGTTGCTTACCGGCGACAGGCGCAATACATGGGAGAATTTTTTTCTCCATCCGGCGGTAATGTTATAATTTTCACCCTTAGGATCGATGATAATAAGGCTGTGCGGATAATCAATGCAGGTCGGAATGACCGAACTTACGCCTTTTCCGCTGCGGGTAGGGGCAAACATAACAGTAGAAACCTGCCCGCTGTGACGGAGGATAGTTGACGCTTTCCGCAGCGACAGCGTTATGGAACCGTTATTTATC
>JGI24695J34938_10002712_pt1 | contig 13102 bp, 13 predicted proteins | sample TergutCo191P3_FD_34938 | JGI IMG/M metagenome (IMG submission 34938) | reverse complement strand
GGCAAACACAAAAGCCGAAGAACTGGGAAAAGAGTGTTTTGTGGAAACACGGAAGGGAGAGTCTACTAAATGCCGTCATTACTGTTTGTGCCGTCAGTTCTGTAATTATTACCGTTCGATGTCATATGAAAAAGAAAAGAGTTATGATACAGAAGAAAAGAAAGCGGCGTAATCAATTATGAATAATTTCTGTAAGGAATTATCAAAATAATATTATCCATGTATATGGAAAGGAGTAGAAAAATGGCATTCAAGAAAGCAGAGCGCATGCAGTTATATCTGAGATGCGCTTTATTCGGACCGAGCGGAAGCGGCAAGACAATGACAGGATTGAGAATTGCTAAAGGTATTGCTGAGAAAATGGGAGTGCCTTACGCGGTTATCGACACGGAAGCGAGGTCAGCGTCAAAGTATGCGGACCGTTTTCAATTCGAGGTTGAAGATTTGGAAAAAAAGTCTGTCGATAATTACATCGCATCAATGAACGAAGCTGCGAAGGCTGGTTACAAAGTACTATTAATCGACAGCCTTTCACACGGCTGGCGCGAATTAACTGAAGAAGTGGATCGCATAACACAGGCAAGTACGAGCAAGAACAGCGTGTTATCCTGGGCAAAGGTAAATCCAAAACAGAAACGTTTTATCGACACAATTCTCAATTATCCTGGTCATATCATTGTTACAATGAGAAGTAAAACAGAATGGGTTATCGGATTGGGCAAAGATGGAAAAATCGCCCCTGAAAAACTCGGTCTTGCTCCTGAGCAGGGAAAAGGCATCGAATACGAGTTTGACTTGCTGGTTGAGCTAAATCAAAAGCATCAGGCAACAGTAACAAAAGACAGGACGGGAAAGTTTCAAGATGAAACAATCGACATGCCGGGTGAGGATTTCGGTGTCGCCCTGTACGAATGGCTTACAACAGGAAAAGATATTATACAAGAACCTGTTACACCGTCAGATATACCAACTGTTTCNGGTATAGTTCAATCTGAAGAAAAGCCNGAAGAAAAAGACGTTCCGCCNAATATTAACGAATTTNTTTTGAAAGAAAAAAGNACAACTCTTATCAAAGAAATCGGTGATATTGTAACAGCAAATGAAAACGGCAAGAAGTATTTTTCGGATGACGAGCTTAATGAAGCGAGAAGCCTTGTCAGAAGCTTCAAATTGAGTGAAGACGGTATAAATGACCTCCAGACTCTTAAAGAGTTTCTGGGTGATGAGTTGGACAAGCGGTGCAAGAAAGCCGCATAAACAAACGGAGGTATTATGAACAATTTAAACAGTATCCTTATTGAAGGAACATTAACAAGGGATGCGGTAAATAAAAATACCGCGAAGGGGACGTCAATTTGCAACTTTGCTATTGCATGCAACCGTTTTTATAAACAGGCAGAAAATCTTGAAAAAGAAGTTTCGTTTTTCGATGTTGAAGCGTGGTCGAAGCTCGCGGATGCCTGCATTATTCATGGGAAAAAAGGAAGAGGGGTACGTGTTGTCGGGCGCTTGAAACAGGAACGCTGGAACGGCACTGACGGCAAATCTCGCAGCAAAATTGTAATAGTTGCAGAACATGTCGAGTTCCGTCCCGATTTCAAAAAAGAAAAAGCGGCGCAAAATGAGAGCGTGTTGGAAGTGACGTTCTAACTGCAAGCGATTGTTTCGATTTGTTAAAAGGCTGTCTTAACGGGCAGCCTAATTATTTTAACGGAGGTATTAATGAAAAATGATATAGCGGATATTACCATTGAACCTGAGTTAATAGAAGCGTTAACCCCTAATGCGTATCTTGCTTCGCTTGGCATTACCAGTGAAGAACGTGAAGAAAAAATTAAACAGCTTGCACACGCCGTATTAAAGCCTGATATATCAGATTATTTTCAGTCTCAGGTTCTATTTATGGTAACTAAAGGACCGTTCATTAAGGAAGAGTTTCTAACCGTGAATGTCAAATGCAAAGAAACCAATGGAAAACTAGCAGTCATTCTCGGTTTGGTGAAAGAACCAAACGAGCCAGAACAGCCTGGGATTTCCTAATTACACAAATTGATTATTAACAATCTATCTAATAATTACAGGAGGTTAAAAATGTTACAGGTTAATCATGTTACAAATAAAAAATCATTCGGAGAAAAAACGGTGTCTTTTCTAAGATATCCTCTTTTCACAATTACATTGCAAAGTCCGGTACAGCGAAATTATAAGGTTAAAAAGAAACCTGAAATATTAAAGCCTGCAAAGACGGTCATGCAAAAAAAGACGGTAAAACGCAAATCCGCTGTATTGAATAATATGCCGCACAAAATTATTCCTGAACGCAGAAAAAGCGTGCCGTTTGTTTTCTCGCTGGCACAAAATAAAGAGGAGTATGACAAACTCCTCTTTGTTATAAGGGTCTGCGATAAAAGTAACAATAGGATGTTTACCAATGTACTGCACATCGAACGGATAAGCAACGGCTCCCGCTTAACAGCGACCGACGGAAAACGTATGCATGTTACTGAAATTAAAACAAGAGTTAAACCGGGTGATTATAAACCAATTGTCAGTAAAGACACAATAAGATTGGGCGCAGCCGTCCCGAATATCAATTTTCCTAACTGGGAACGCGCCGTACCTGTAAATGTGACAAGGCGCGGATGTATCGCTATTGACAATAAGTTTATTAATGAAAACAGCAGTATATACAATTCATTTACAAAAATGACAGGAGAAAAGGTAAATCCGAAATATCTTTCTGATCTTGCGGGAAACACTTGGGAGGTTTACTGCCAGAGCGAAAAGAGAAAAGCGGTACTGTTAAAACAGTACGGCGTGAAAGAAACTTATGCGGTGATAATGCCGTTATCTTGAAATACATTATCAACCTGTTTCCGTATGGAAACAGAAGAACACAATTTGGAGGGAAATATGATTTTCTTATTACCGTTTGCAGCGATGGCGGCAAAAACAGCCGTCGCGACAATCACGTTAGGCGAAATGATTGCGATAGGCGCGACCACTGTCGGTATCAGCGCGGGAATTAAAGGAGCCATTGATTACAACAAAGCGAAAAAACTTAAAGAGGAAGCGGCGGCGGAATATGTTCAAATGACCAAAAAAATCAAGCATAGAGCCGCCATGTTAAAAAAAAGCTCCATGCGTTTGGCCTCTTAAAACTTGAAGCGTATACAGCGGTAATCAGAAACGCGGTTAAGGTATTGTCCAAATATAAATCCATTGATTTATCTGCTTACAAAACAGTCACTGTTGAAAGTATACGTTTTATAAGCTCGGAATTTGAACATTTGGAAAAAACCTGTATTCAGGCAAGCGACGTTCTTAACTGCATTTCAACCGCTATTAATACCGGATTGAATGACCGCATCCCGTATAAAGATACTTCGGTTATATTAGAAATAACCGGAGCGTTAAGCGCCGGAAAAACTTTTAAAGGTTTACCCGCAATTCCCTATGCCGGAATAACAATGGCTGGTATCAACTGGGGTATTGCGGGCAGCAATGCGAAAATAAAAGCGGAGGAAGAGTCTGTAGAAACAAAAATAGAAACGGAAAGAATGTCTGGCGTTCTTTCAGGGCTTAGAGCGATAGAAAAACGAGTTGATGAAGGAAAAACACTGTTATTTGCTTTATCAGCAAAACTTAAAAAATCGCTTGTAAGATTGCAAGAGCTAACATACGATAGCACAGAACTTTCCGAAGACGCGGCGAAAGAGTTTGAGATTTCCGTTAAATTAATCAAATCAATAAAACATGTTATTGAAACCGATATATGTAACGCCGACGGTTTTATTACCAAAAAGTCAGGCGTTATCTTTCATAAAATTGAAAAGGAGATAAATCATGAATGATGATGATTACGACTATGACGATTATGATATGGTTCCTTACGAAGAAGAGGATAATTACAGAAACCGGCAGGAAGCGAAAAAGGAATACCATACCAGAAGGATGGTTGGCGAAACTATCAGCGGTGTGTTGAGCGCCGTTACCGAATATGCCAAAACTCTGGAACATGAGAAAACAAACCGTAAAAACGTTGAACGAAAACGAAAAACAGCGTTGACGGTTATACGTTCCGAACGTCAGGTGATGTTGGAATTTCTAAAATCGCGTTTTGGAGAAAGAAGTGAACTCTATAACCGCTGGTTCCAGTTGATAGAAACCGCGATGCAGTTAAACAATGAGGAAATCCTGCGTATCGCTCTTGAAAGTATCCAAAGTATTTATCAGGATAGCCCCGGTAACGGAATTGATGATTTTAAACAGCAGTTTGATTCAATGAATGAAGTGATACGGATATGAAAAAGATTTCACATATTAGAAAACCGCAATGGAATGAAAAAAGGGTGCTTAAATGTAAAAAATGCGGAAATATTTTTATGGGAATTAAAATACCATTTTTTACTAAATGTCCCAAATGCAGGAACCGTAGGGTAATTGAGGATGGGCATTTTACTTATTAAAGAAATAATATAAACGGCTTCTACTCAGGATATTGGGAAAAAAATATTCTGAGTATAGTAGCTCTACATTTCGTTATCATCATAAATAACATCATGTTCCATACAACTACTCAAACCATCCTGTCGTGCGGCTTAGTGTTAATTATTTACTTTACTCTTTACACTTGCTTTATTAAAAATAAGTCTGGAACAAAGCCACGATAAATTGCAGACAATATGGTAAGTGTAAGAAGTTTTGATAATCAAAGAAATAGAACAACATCTGCAATGTTTTCAGATGGAGTAATTCATCATTATAATTTTCCACAAGATGGTGAAAAAACAGATGTACATCATTTGTCTACAATAACAGCTGAAGTTCGTATAGTACAAAGTAAAGTTTCTTATTACAGAATAACAACTAATTTAAGTATATCTAAAATAAATGGCTCTTTAATAAATGAAGATCCGAATGAATTATATACTTTATTTAATATGAAACATCGTGGAAGAAAAAGAAAACCAATATTACAAGTTTATGTAAACGGTCTCAAAGTTCCAGATGAAGAGATCTATGGATTTATGATGGAAGATAAAACTGACATTTTAATTCCTATACAATTTTTAGATTTAAATGATGAATCTTTTGAAATTATATTTGAAAAAAAGGAATTTAAAAAATATAGTTATATTAATAGATATTACAGAAATACTAAATCTGTTGATTTTACTTTTGATTTATCATATCAAGAATATAGTGAAAATAGATTATTAACATCTGATATGATGATGGTTTTCTTTAATGGAAAATATATTCATCTTGATAATACTGTTAAAGTTACAATGGATACAGTAAATCGAAGATGTACTGTTAGTATAAAACATAATAATTTTGACGATAATGGAAATTTAGAAATAATATTTGATTCTAATATTAGGTATATAAATACTAAACCATTAGAAAATATTAATAATTTATATATACCTGAAAATTATGCAGAAATGTATAATTTAATCAATGGTATTATTCCAAAAGAAAATTGCTATTTTTTTGCAAATAATAAAAAAATATATTCTCATGATTTAAATCAAATCGGAAGAATGAATTATGTATTAGAATATAGGGAACCTATAACAAAAGATCTAGAGATTACTACTATTTTAACAGATAGAAAAATATATGATTCATTAGAATATAATATGTATGGTGCTGATTATTATTTATCAAATATAGTAGGTGTTAAAGGAATCAGTTTATTAAACACATTAACTGATGAGAACGAAAATGATATTTTACATAAAAATGAAATATCTGAATATTTAGTTAAAAAAGAACATCGTACTGTTAAAGTAAATAATGAAAACGTAGTATTAAATTATCAAAATATTTTAACTAATAATAATTTCCTATATCAATATAAAAAATTAGAAGATATTTATTATAGATGTAATTCTATAAGTACTTATTTTACTAAAATAAAAGCTTTACTTGATAATAAATTAGAATATAATTCTACTATGGTTAGAAATATTTTAAACTTCTTTGGAAAACAAGTTATATGTTTTGAAACAACATTAACGGAAAAAGACTTAAAAAAAGAATATATAGGGGTTTCCTTTAATGAAGAGGACGAAATTAATGAAGAGTATGAATACAGATATATGGTTATTATTAATGGAATACATATAAATGAAACTGACCATTTTACTGTGATGCCTACGAATAAAGATGTAATTCAAATTAAATCTATTATATTTAAACTTGGCGTAAATAATGTTTATATAAATAAATTTAAAGAATATAAAAATAATATTGCTGACTATATACTGGTTTGTAAAAATGTTCCAAAATATACTTCTTGTGATTACATAATTAAAGAGAGTAATAATATTAGATTCAAGACATTTAAATCTATAATTAAAAAGGATGACTATATTTGTTTAGTACCTTATTATGGTCATGAGATTGAAGAAAATCCTATGGTTCGAAACGGTATAAAAACATGGATACCGTACGAAAGGTTATATGATGGCTTAGACATTACAATTAATAATGATGGTACAACTACAGTTACTTTTAATGAAGATTTTAATGAAGATTTTAATGAAGATTTTGTTTGTATTCAAAGTAAAAGATTTAATTTAAAATTGTTTAATATAAATAATATTATGAATAATCCCGAAGAAGGTGTGTATGGGAAATCGTTTTATTTAAGCCAAATTCATTTTACTTTAAATATTCCTTTAATTGCAAATGAAAGCACGAGGGTTTTTAAAAATGGCGAAATGTTAATTCCTGAAAGAGATTATAAATTAATATCTTTAATCAATAATCCAAATGTAGGTTATTCAAAAATTAAAATATTAAGCACAGTATATAATAGTGATAAAATAACAGTATATTTCAGCGAAATTGATTCCAAAGTAGTAATGAACAGATATACCAGTATAGAGAATAAATACGGTTTATTATATTTTGGAAATATTAATTATCAATATTCACCGCGATATATTGATTTGTATATTAATGACAGATATATTTATCCATCTGAAATTGAAATATTATCTGATAAGTTAATTAGAGTTCCATGCGTTAGTGAAATTATGTTTAATGTATATGCAGTAACTTCGTTTGGAATTAATGAACATTATTTACAAGATTATATATCTTCTTATAAAAAGAGTGATTTTGAGGCTAAGATTGAAGAATGGTTTGGAGTAACTAATTTAAATGACAATGAAGATTTTAATGAAGAGGATTTTGAAAAGGTAAATAAAATATTTGAATCTTTTGATAGTAATGTTTCAGAGTATCTAAAAATGCCTAATCCGAATGATTTAGTTGCATTGGTATCTGACAACGACGAATTCATTGAAACGGATGAGGGTTTAATATTAATTATTTAAAATAATATAATCAAGATTTATTTTTATATATTATTAACTGTATAATATCAATTTATTATAATAATGAGTTTATTAATAAGATATCTAAAAAAGTAATTATTACAGATAATAGAAGCGATCTTATTAAAGTTGTCGGTACTAAAGAAAAAGAAATAATAAAACTAAATTAATATTTAACACCCATCATTAAAACTTTTAGAGTTTTTCGATGGGTATTTTTTTTAATAAAACAACGGAGGAAAAACATGACAAGTGGAAAAATAAAAATATATGAATTAATGAATTCTAAACCTGTTAATCAAGCTGATTTAATACCTATTTCACAATCAAATAGAACAAGAAAAGCATCAATTGGTGATGTATCAAAAACAATATTATTTACTAAAATTACGTATAATGATTTACTAAATAAAATGAAAAAAGGTGAATTAATACCTGGAATGAAGTATCTAATAACCGATTATCAAACAATTTATAAACAACCGGAAACAGGTAATATTTGTTATGGACATAAAACAGTTTTAAAAAATGAAAACGAGCCTATTAATGATGATAATAAAATTACTGAAGACGAAGAAAGCGGTCCTGACATAGGCGGCACAGAAGAAGATTCAGGTGATGAATTTTCAGATGATAGTGATGATGAAGGGGGAGAGATTTGATGTCTGATATTAATGAAAAGATCATTGAAGAAATTATAGTTGATAACAATGGCGATTATGAGCCACTAATAGTAGTTGCTTCCTCTGCAAGTGAATTAGAACCAATTGCTTTCAGTCCATTACATCCAAATGATATTATTTATTATGATGTAATAAATAATAATACACAAAAATATAGTTGGGCTTGTAAAGCAGATAGAGGTCAAATATATAGACGAATTACAGAAAACGGTAATGACATACCATATGATGTTAGAACAATTAGATTTAGGCGGTATAAAATTGACTCCTTAAATGTCACTAACATATGGTTATCAACTAAGAATTATAATATAGGCGATGTAATAATTTATTTAGATACTATAAACTTAACGGCTAATATTTATATTGCTTTAAAATCAAATATAAATATTAATCCAAATGATGATGATACATTTACATGGAAATATTTATGTTCTAGAAATGAAATTGACTCATATTTTGGAATAAATAAAAAAATAATAATCACTATAGATAGTGAAAGTTATACAATTCCAACAATTGAAAATGATTTTAAAGATTTTTATACATTTGATGATGGAAAAGAAAATAATATATTAGGATCATCAATGATATTTGAAAATAAAATATCTCCGTCTTATAACAACTCAGGTAAGCAATTATTAAATAATTCTGTATTTTTAGGTCGAAAAATAAATAATAATATTATTAGTAATAATTTCAATAATAATACAATTCGCAATGACTTTTATGAAAACATCATAAGTAGGTATTTTATAAGTAATTTAATTGGAGAATACAATATAAATGAAATAAAAAATTGTTTTAAAAATAATAAAATAGATGATAATTTTCAAAGCAATATTATAGGTAAAAATCTAAAAAATAATATTATTAACAGTCATTTTACTAATAATATAATTGGTGATAATTTTGAAAATAATATTACAGAGAGATTTACAAATAATATAATATTTGAAAATGACCATGGGAATGATATTTCTTTAAGGGTTCATGATCATAGTGATAACAAAAACGGTGGTAATATTCCAATTGATAGTGTTTCAGGATTAGAAGATGAAATAGCAAGATTATATTCAGATATTATTAATAAAAATGAAACTACATTAAAATTTATGAAAGATACTGAACAGGCATTGAATAATACAAAAGAAAATGTATCAAATAAGGGTATTGCAAATGGATATGCTTCTTTAGATGAAAATATAAAAATTCCAATAACACAAATACCTGATGCTATATTAGGACAAATGACGCAAGCAGGAAGCGTTGATGCAACAAACGGATTGGTTACGTTAACTACAAATGGAAAACAAATATTAGGAGCTAACAGTAATACAATAACCTTAACTAATAATACAGCTCCTATTACCGGTTATTCAGCTAATGAGGGCAATTATTATATTGTATCTAACGCAGGAACTCTTTTTGAGACAGAATTCAAAGATGGTGACTGGTTAATAGCAGATTCTTCTGGTTGGAGCAAAATTAGTAATACTGATGCTGTGACTACTGTTGCTGGTAGAATTGGAGATATTATATTAACTAAAAAAGATGTAGGTTTAGAAAATGTACAGAATGTTGATACTACAGATGCTAGTAAAATAACAAAAGGAATATTACCTATTGATAGAATTGACGACAATGCTATATCAAATGCTAAAATGGCAAAAATGGATACTAATACAATTAAAGGAAATAATACATCAGCATCAGCTAATCCGAAAGATTTAACAGCAGTTGAAGTTAGAACATTAATTAACGCTTCGAGAAAATTAATTAGAGGAGATTGTTCAATAGCTATAGAACAACCGGCAAAAACAATATTAGCTACCGATTATAACTATGAAATAGGTGATTTAATATTGGTTAGATTTACAAATGGTAATACAGCTAATGTTCCTACTTTAAATATAAATAGTAAAGGAGCAAAAGCAATTCATGTAAATAAAGCAGTTACATCTTCTACTAATAAGTTATCCTTAGCAGCAAATGATGAAGTTTTATTTGTTTATGATGGAACTCAATTTCAAACAATTGGTATATTGAACAAAACTATGGCTAATTTACAAAAAAGTGCTACCATAGTAATAGGCAACAGTACCAGTGGACATAAATTAGGTGAAGTTGATTATCTATGTACCGGAACAAATGACCATACGATATTAAATAATGCAATAACGGCATTACCTTCAACCGGAGGTAAAATAATAATTAGAGAAGGAACTTATAATCTTGGCGGTTCAATAAATGTAAATAAAAATAATATTACACTCGAAGGCATGGATGATTCCACCGTTTTAAAAGCAACGACATCAATAACGAATGTAACATCTGGGATAATAAATCTATCTGGTTCTAATTGTAAGATTAAATATTTAAGATTGACTAACGATTCTGGTATTAATGTTGATAAAGGTATTTTCATCAGCGGCAGCTACAACACTATTACAGGTAATACTTGTAGTAACAGCGGCGACAACAACTTCAGTTGTGGTATTTACATCACCGGCGGCAACAACAACACTATTACAGGCAACACTTGTAGTAACAGCGGCAGCAGCACCAGTTTTGGTATTTACATCTACAACGGCAGCAACAACACTATAAACAGTAATAATATTGCTAATAAAAGAACAACGGCATCAACACAATCAACATCAAATACATTTGCAATATATATTGGAGCAAATTGTAATTATTGTTCTGTAATTGGAAATAATTTAGCAGGTGTAACAAGACCGAACGGCAGCACTGTTAATGCCGGTTCTGCTTATACACAAAATGGAACTTCTGGTAGTGTTGGTCCTAGCACAACTCCTGCAATCAATGTAAACAATAGTTCTGTAACAATAGGTACTTTTAATACAAATAATACATGTACATGGGGATTTAATATTATTTAAATTTTAATATCAAACTCACAATCTTTAACGGTTGTGAGTTTATTAAATATAAAAACCCTCAACAAAAAAACATAGAAAAGAATAATGAATTAAACAGGTTCACTCTCACATCTGTGAACCTGTTTTTTTAATTATAGCTTTTTATTTTTTCTTCTACCAATTCAATTAAACGAGTTTTAAAATAACAAGGTTGAAAACAATTTAATATTTTAAGTATGATTTTATCATTTTCTTTTTGCGAAATAATTTGTATTTGATTTTCAAAATTTTTATTAAAATCTTTAAATGTTCTAAAAAACATTTCGTTAAATTCTTTATTCAAATCATCCATAATACTACTCCTCTTAAAAATGTCTTTTCTTAACAATTAGTTGTGAGCCCTATAGGTTAAGATTTAATATTTATCTAGAGACAAGTTGCAACGCATTAACTGTTCTCTAGTTAAAACAAAAAAATAACAACCACCGGAATATTCCGGTGGTTGATTTAATTTATTAATTAATAATTAAAAATAGCAAACCAATCAGCACTAGGATGATAAGAAACTAGACTTGTACCAACTTTTAATGTTAAATCATCATTTCCTTGATTATTAAAAACAATTCCCATAGTATCAATTTGAATAAAATATCTGCTATCAATTGAATATAATCGTTGCGAATATTCATTCGGCTGAATTATAATCCATGGTACAGAATTATTAAATAGACCAGTATAGCTATCCTTATATCTAATATTTACATTACCAGTGTTTTTTATAACTATATAACCAGTATTCTGACCATCTAGCAGTGGATAGTAAAAACCATTAACAACATACTCCGCTTTCTCAAACGTTACCCCATTATCCAAACTATACATAACATCAAAACTGGCAACCTTAATCAAAGTTTCAATATCTAAATCGATAGAAACATCCAATACCGCGCCATTTTCATCAGTTGTTTTTCCGGTAATTCTCAAAGTAGTACCAGCAAAATCCGCTTTTTGAATATATTGCTGTGCGATTAATCCTATAATATCTCCATGATTGATATTAACTTTAATAACAGATTCAACTACAGTATTTCCGCTGGTTTCAAGAACAGTAATAGCAGAAGGATTAGCAGTTATTCCATTACCTGTTATTGGTTCAAAAATTGAACCATTTTTATTCAACTTTCCTGGAGTTAAGGTAATATCTGTAATTGGAAAGTCACCTACATTTCTTAAAATAAAGAAAATACTTTCTGAATTAGTTATTGTATACGTACCTAATGAAACACCTCTTGCGGAACTATCTCCCATTGTGTCGCTTAGTTTTGTAACTGAAAACTTTCCGGGTATTTTCCTACTTGGATTATTTTGCCCATCTGTTGGACAGCCCATTATCAAAATACCAAAAACCAATAAAACCATTAAGAAAACAAATGTCATCTTTTTCATAATAAACTCCTCTTTTCTTTACTTACAAGGCACAAGCCCTGTTTATATTAAAATGTTTACGTTGACATTTTTTTATTGCCTTTTGCCTCCGCAGCTTTTCCCATTGCCCATCATCTGTCAGCATCCTTTTTGCAACTTTTAGCTCTTTTTTGTTTTAATTCAGTTGGACCCTTAGCGATTGCCATAATAAACCCTCCTTAAAATAATTTTTATTAATATCCTTTCAATGACTTAATTTACTCAGTATAAACACCGGATTTCATAAATATTTTGCTAATCCGTATAGAATTAGCATACTACAATCTTCTACGATGTTTGTTAAATTGTCAACCGTAAAAGATGATATTTATATAATTCGATAAGAAGGGGTTATGGACGGAAAAGTGGTTCGAGCCGCTCTGGCAGGGAATATCAAGGCTTTGAGAAGCCGCAGAAACTGGTCTCAGGCAGATTTAGCGGAAAAATCAGAGCTTTCTATCGTGTATTTGAGCGACATCGAGCGCGGTAATAAGTGGCCATATCTTGATACTCTGGTAAAACTGGCTACAGCGTTCAATGTCGAAGTTTATGAATTGTTGAAACCAGAAAAGACCACGCCTCCAAATACTACCGCCATTCTAGCAAAATACAATGATGAAGTCGCTGCTATTTTTGAAAAATCATTTGAAATGGCAAAGAAACAAGCAGAACAGTCACTGACTGCTCTGCAAAAACATTATCGTAAAAAGATTAC
>JGI24695J34938_10002708_pt1 | contig 13124 bp, 10 predicted proteins | sample TergutCo191P3_FD_34938 | JGI IMG/M metagenome (IMG submission 34938) | reverse complement strand
GGCCGCCTGTCACGGTAAGCGGCAGCGGCAGCTTTATTATAAACGGCGGGATAATAATTTATTTAACCGGCACGATTCTCTGGTTTACTCAGGAAATTGGCAGAAACGCTATCATATACCCTGTTGTTGTTTACGGATTAGGATTTTTATCGCTTGCCGCAGGAATTATTTTTTCCGGTAAAATGTTCGCGAGTAAAAAAAAGATAATTAATTTTCTTGCGTTCTTTTTATGCGCGTTCGGCGGGCTTATCGGCGGCGCGACAGCGGGAAATTTTTTCTCGCTTATATTGATAAAACAGCCTGCTGAAATATGGAAGGTTCTTGCGATCTACGCGCCTATTGAACGCGCGATTTTCGCTTTAGCCGCGATGCTTGCCGGTTTCCCTCTTCTTGCGGGACTTAGAAAGATCAATATAAGCGCAGGTCCGCCTGTTGAATATGATGCGGAAAATGAAGTTAATAATAAAAATGTGAAAAGCGAAGAGCCATATGAAAGTTGACTGTCATGTGCACATAACGCCGCCGGATATTTCAGCTAACTGGACGCAATACGCTGAAAAAGAGCCGTATTTTTCGCTTCTTTCAAACAGCAAGGTTAACAAATTCGCTTCCGCCGAAGATGTAACCGCTATGCTTGAAACGGAAGGTTTTGACAGGGCGGTTGTTTTTGGATTTGGTTTTAAAGACTTAGGACTCTGCCGTTATGTGAATGATTATGTTATAGAAAAAGTAAAGCAGTATCCAGATAAACTAACGGGTTTTGCCGCCGCGCCGCCCTGTGATAAAGCCGCGTATGAAATCCAGCGGTGTTTTAACGCAGGGCTTAGAGGAGTCGGGGAATTGTTCCCTGCCGGACAGGATATTGATCTTAGCTGTGACGCTGGAAACTTCGCCGCAAATGCTGAAAGCTCCGCAGACATTATGGAAATTACAAGTATATGCAAAAGTTTGGATATTCCGCTTTTGCTTCATGTTAATGAGCCTGTCGGTCATTCCTACGCCGGGAAAACAGATGTTCATTTTAAAAAGCTCGAAACATTTATAACAAAAAATCCCGGCTTAAAAATTATTCTCGCTCATTTTGGCGGCGGAATTTTTTTATACGAAACCATGAAAGAGATAAAAACCGCTTTCGCTAATGTGTATTACGATACCGCCGCCGCTCCTTTTATTTACGATCACAGAATATACAATGCAATAAAATCGCTTGGCATTTGCGATAAACTTCTCTTTGGAAGCGATTTTCCAATTTTGCCGCCTTCGCGTTATTTATCCGCGCTTAATGAAAGCTCGCTTTCAGATAACGAAAAAAAACCGGTATTAGGATTAAACGCGCAAAAACTGCTTGGGATATAATTTTAGCCGCGGACTGCATGAATATCGCGTATGCGCCTGCGGGGATATATTTACAATGAAGTTGCTCAATAACTGAAGTTATCGAACAACTCTATTACAAAACATCAGTCAACTGTTCCCCCGGACGCGGGATTATCACCGGAATGTAAGGAAAATTTTTTCGCATTAAAGATTTAAAATATTTTATATTAATGTTTGCGGATACCGGAGGGAATGAATTGTCATAATGGGTGACAAGAACTTTTTCAGGTTTAAGGCGATCTATAAACCGCATCGAATATTTGCATATATCGGATCTCCCCTGCAAAGGCAATATTAGAAGGTTTGTTTTCGCAGGATAATCAACAGTATCATCAAGATTCAGAGATCCCATCAATAAAATCTTTTTTTCCTTTATTTTAATTTCATACGCGACAGTTTCACCGGCTTCTTTGCATATTTTATTTTGCTTCAGGATATATTTTGCTTTTTTAAAATTTATCAATATTCGCGGATTTAAAAGCGTTTTTATTACAAGAAATTTATCAAAGACAATGTGTTTGCTTTTTAAAACATTTATTTGAAAAGTTCCGGGCATTAAAATATTTCCCGGCGTAATTTCTTGTATTAAATCTTTTTCAATGCCCATTGAAATTAATGATTCCCGCGGCGCTGCCGTACAGTAAATAAAAGGTTTTATTTTACTGCGCTCTAAAACAGAAGGAATGCCTGTAATGTGATCAAAATGACCGTGAGTAATTAATATGCTGTTAACCTGCGAAAATTCTTCTTTTATTCGCGGTATAAAAAGTTTTTTATTAAGCGAAAAAAACGGATCAAAAAGAAGCTGAATGCCTTCTTCTTCCAGTAAAATACACGCTGTTCCATACCATTTAATTATCACATGATTAATATAAATCAAAAGGATTTTTAATTCAATTGTGTATTGATTTGAAAAGCGTTATAGTAATAATATGCGCGTAAGAACCGTGAGAGCCGCGATATTAATATTTTTCCTGATTGCGTTTACTGCAGCCGCTTTTGGCGATGAATTTGAATACAGGCATACTGCAGGAGCGCGGTATAGAATTCTTTCCGTGGTTGATCAGGCTGTTTATATTAACGGAACATTAAGCCACCGCGCTGAAACATTAAACCGGATCGCGGTTGATGTAATTGATGTCCGCGCTGACGGCAGCGGGTTTCACAAGGCGGTTTTTCAATCATCGGAGCGGCTTGTCTATGATTCTCAGCAAAGGCTAAACAGCGCGGGCAACGGGTTTCACTGGACAATGGAATATGAATCGGAATTTGAACGCAGCAGGCTTGGGCGCATTACAATTGCGCCGCAGTATTTTATGCCTGTTGTGCGCAATGTACCTGTATTTCCGGGCAGAAACTTATCTGTCGGCGACAAATGGTATTCAGAAGGCCATGAAGTGCATGATTTCCGCGGCGAGCCGTTTAGAATCGAGGAGCCGTATTACATTCCGTTTAACGCGTTTTATGAATACCTTGGAAACCGGCAGTGGAAGGGACAAAATTATCCCGCTTTTTCGGTAACTTATAATATTGAATCAAGGCCTCCCGCCGTCCGCGGCAATTTATATCCGGTCCGCATATCTGGGTCTTTTAATCAGCTTGTTTACTGGGATCGCGAAGCCGGCCAGGAGAAGGCGTACACCGAGACATTTCGCATAACGTTCCATATGTCTAACGGACTTAGAATTGAATACCGCGGAACGGCGCAGGCGGAGTACGTCGAATCTGAAACCATGGACAAGCACCGGTTAATTTCTGAAATAATAGAAGAAATCGCTAAACTTGATATTCAGGATATTCAGGTAACGGCTGTAGAGGAAGGCGTTTCCATCAGCCTTGAAAACATTCAATTTTACGCCGATTCTGATGTTATGCTTCCCGGAGAGCGGGAAAAACTTTTAATGGTAGCGGATATATTAACGCGTTATCCCGGAAGAGACGTGCTGGTCGCAGGTCATACAGCTCTTGCCGGAACAGCAGAGCAGAGAATGACGCTTTCTCAGGATCGCGCAAGGGCTGTCGCGGATTATCTTCTTTCAAGGAATGTCCGCTCCCCCGATCGCATTGTAATCCGCGGTTACGGAGCCGAACGGCCGGTTGCAGATAACAGCACTCAGGAAGGAATGAGCAGAAACAGGCGTGTAGAAATTATTCTGCTGGAAAACTAAAACTCATAGCGCAGAACAGATTCGTCCATAATAAAAACAACCCTGCCCTGCGTCAGCAGACGGCGGTTTTCTTCCGAAGAAATAATTAAAAGCGAATCATTTCTGTCTATTATCAAATCTGTGGGTTTAATCCCGAATACGCCGCGCGCGAAAATGCGAAGAGGCCGCTCACCGACAATTTCTTTTATTTCACCGGAAAGCCCCGATGGGTTATCCATAAAAATATTCGACAGTGACGAATAACGCGCCATTGGAGCATAGCCTGAACTTGATCTGTAATCAAACATGCTTCGCTCGTAAATCAAATTCATTTCGCTGTCCCAGATTTTCGGGAACATGCAGGGAACAGGCAAGGCGGAGCTTCTCATCCCGTGAACAGGAAGGCTGTCCACCGCGATAATAATTATCCCTGTGTACTGCGCCGCTGAAACGTTGCTTAATGTTCTTGTTACAGGAGACGGGCGGTTATGCCGAAGCAGGGATAAACTTAAATTCGTAAGCGGTATATTGTGAGAGGCTGTAATATTTCGCATATCGGGAGAAAGCGCGGGAGCTATGGAACTTACCGTCAGCAGGAAGGATTCAATATCGGCGTAATTTAATTCGCCTCTTGCAATAAGGTCCGCGATAGTGGAAGAAGAATCAACTTGCAGGCTATAAATATGAGGCTGTATCAAATCAAAAAAGCCCGAAGCCAGCAGAGTCTCCGCCTGAGTGCGTCCCGCGGGAAGCCTTAATCCGGCTGCCGCGAGATTGAGCGTAAAGCGCGCGTTGACCTGCATTGTGTCCCATTCAACCGTGCCTGAAACATTGGTTTTTTCCTGCCCGAAAACATTCGCCGCGATAAAAATTAGCAATACCGCTGTCAACCTTCGCATATACCGATCCTTAAAATCATTAAACATCTACGCTTCTTTAAAATTTAGAAAAAGCTCTATTGTATTATCGGCACTCTTAGCGTTCTTCCTTCGTTAAGAATTTGATCCAGACGCATTCCGTTCGCGTCCGCCAAATCCTGAGGATCAATGCCGTATAATCTGCTTAAAGACCAGAAAGTTTCTCCCTTTTGAACCACATGGGCGCCGTTGTAGGATAAATTGGACGCGATCCGCTCCGGGGGAGATACGTCGTTTAACGCCGGAATAATCACCGTTTCGCCGATTCGCAGGTATCTTCCCGAAATTCCGGGGTTATGCTGTTCGATCATATTGAGGGATGCGCCGTAATGCCTTGACATTGACCACAATGTATCGCCGGAGCGCACAATATGGTAGTGATAACGGATTAATTTGATATCTTCGCGCTCAAGCACGCTTTCGACAAGAGATTTGCTTTCCGCCGGGACTTTCAACTGATAGCTCAAACCAGCGGGGCTTATCCCCTGAAGCAGTTCTGCGTTTAAAAGGCGCATCACGCTTCTTTCAATGCCTGTTTCTTCCGCGATTATATCAACAGAAACCTGACGCGCAAGGGAGATTGTCTCCCATTCAAATTTTTTATTCCAGACATTGACGCCGAATCTTCTTGGCTGTGACACGACATAGGCGGCGGCTATCAGCTTGGGAACAAAATCAACCGTTTCAGCTCTTAGCTGGTTTCTTCCGCATAATTCCCAGTAATCGTTAATTCCCGTGTTTTGAACCGCCCTAGTTATCGCGTTAAACCCCGAATTGTAAGCTGCTAAAGTCAGTTCCCAGTCGCCGAGACTTCTGTACTCGTTAGAAAGTTTTTGAAGCGCGCCCATCGTTGATTTGATAAAATCGCGGCGCTCGTCAAGGGTGTCGGTTACTCTCATGTTGTAGCCGGAAATGCTGTTCAGCATGAATTGCCATAGACCAACCGCGCCGGAGCGGCTTCTTGCTGTTATCACAAAATTTGATTCGATAAACGGAAGATAAGCAAGCTCCGGCGGCAGTCCCCGCCTTGCGATTTCTTCCATTATAAACGGAAGATAGTACCTTCCGCGCTCCAGCGCCGCGTTAAGTGTTCTTATTCCATTAGGGCTTGTGAACTGCGTTATATATCTTTGCGTCAGCGGCTGCCGGATCGCGTTTTCCGTAAGCAGCGAATTTGCCGCCGGTTGAAAATCGCCTAAAGAATTTGTCTGAATATTCAATGCCGCGCCGGGAATAGTCCGCACCGGTCTTTGCGGCTCATCCTGCGCCCCCAAAAAATTTATCCCGTATATTAGGAAATAAATTACCAATAAAACTATTTTTTTCAATGTTAAAATTTTTCTCCGTAATAAATGCCCGCCCATTCCCAGCGGCCGTGAATTTCCGGATCCTGCGGAAAATAAATTTTCCTGAAGTACAGATACCATGTATTTAATATTTGCGACCATCCTGTGGTTCTAAGAAAGGCTTCGGTGTCTGTCGAAGCTGCGTCAAGAGTTGACGCGTACCGGATGCGGTTTCCTGCCATAAATTGCGGAACGTTAAGCCTGAATAAACCGGCTTCGTCTGTTTCTACCTGCTGCCATGAACGCGCGAAAAAATTAACTTTTGCCTGATACCTCGAAAGCATATCCGCGTTGCCGTCATCCAATGCTCTTTCAATCGCGCTTCTTAGCTCCGGAAGGCTTTCAGCGGTCCAGTCTTTCTGCGATCTTGAAAAATCAACCTGCTGCTTTGCGTATCTGTCGGCGTCAGGAAAACCGGGAATTATTGTCCCTGTAAACGGCAGATAATTTGTATATGCCGCAATCGCCCTGTTCCAGTCCCCGACCTTTTCACATGCCTGGCCAAGCAGGAAATACGCGGCGCCCATATCAATTTTATCGGGGAATCTTGATATTAATTCCCTGTAATACCAAACCTGCCGCTCCGCGTTTTTATTCAGGTTGATCATCTGCCTTAGGCATACAAGGTGAATGGACTCGTTATTGTTGATAATCAAATCAGGATAATTGCGCAGAATCAAATCAAAATAAAGGGCGGCGACTTCTTCACATTCCCTCTCGATATTCGCGAAGGCTATCATTAAAAAATAATAACCGTTATAAGGATCAGCCGGGTTATTTATTGTTTTCGCGCTTAAAAAACGGATAAGCCTGTCGTAATCCTTGAGCCGCGCGTAATTCGCCGCGATTTCTCTTGTTACCGCGAACTCGCTTTCGCTTCCCGGCTCTTCTGTCGTCATAAGCCTGAACAGTTCGTTAAGTTTTTCCCTGTCTTCCTTTGAGCCTGTGATGTAATACGGATCGACGTCAGCGGAATTAAAATCGCAGGATAACGCGCTTGTAGTAATAAATATTATAAAAATGTATAAAAAAATTTTTGATAATCTTATCGTTTCCATCGCTAATAATACTATCAAATTGCTTAAATTTTGTATATAATTTATAGTGTAGCTGTTTTAAATAGTGTCATGTTAGGCTTTTCCAAAACTTCAGTTTTTGGAAAAGCTACCTTAGATTTAAATGAAAAAACGTCTTAAACGACGTTTTTTCAAAAACCTTTTCCAAAACTAACCGAGTTTTGGAAAAGGTTCGTGTAATTTTTACTTTTTCCGGTAGATTTTATTATGTGGATAATCAAGAGTGAATTTAAGTGTTGTAAACCGCGTATTTTTATTTCCCCTTTTTATAATGATGATTCTCTCCTGCGCGGGGAATCCCGATACAGCGGACATATCCCTGCCCGAAGCGGTTCATGAGTATCAAACAAGCGTTGAAAATGTTGAAAACGCCGAAAATATTGCCCCTGTGCCTGTTACGCCGCCTGTCGTGCCGCCCGTTATACCCCCTGCGCAGCAGCACTCTGTACATCCTGTCGCGCAGCCTTCCGCAGGCGGGCTTGCCGATGAAATCAGGCATCTGACAGAAACAGGCGTATTGTCATCTATGCTGAGGGCGATTGAAATAATCCGCGCAAGGGATTTAGGCAGCTCGGAATTCGGCAGATTGATGTCTGGCATCAGCGCGACTTTAATCAGGCTTATTTATCCTGATTCTCCTACGCGGCTTCCTGTTGTGGATCTTCCGCAAATTTCCGGGTACACGCGGATTATAAGAGAAGCGGAAAGAGGTAATTATACGCGCCCGTCGTTAGACTCTACGGATTTCCTTGAGCACGTGCTTCCGTTCCTTGCTGTTGTCAATCAGGACGATGATATCAGCATAAGCGTTTTAAGAGATTTGGAAAAAGCCGCGAGACTTCAGCCCAGTTCCATCATTCCTTTATATTTCAGCGGAATATTTTATCAGCGCGCGGGAAGAAATAGCGAGGCAATCGCTTCTTATGAGCAAGCTTATAATAAATCAAACGAATGTTATCCCGCGCAGATCAATATTGCGCGTATAAGAAGGCTCTCAGGCGATACTGCGGCTGCGATTTCGATTCTTGCCGGTCTTGTTGTCCGCTATCCTGACAGCATGACAGTCAAGAGGGAGCTTGCCATCGCCTATTATTCACAGCGGGACTGGTCGCGCGCCCTGCCCGCGGTTGATGAAATTTTACGCTCGGAGCCAAGGGACGGGCAGTTTCTTCTTTTAAGAGCGTCAATTTTAATTGAGCAGGGACAGTATACGCAGGCTAACGCTTCTTTGGATACATACGCGTCGATAAACGCCAATGATAGAGACTATCTTTACATGAGGGCAAGGGTTCAATTTGAAGGCAACCGCAGCCGCGATTCGGCTCTTAATTATCTTCGCTCGATTCTGCGAACCAGCCCGAATGATGTTCAGGCGCTTGTTTATACTGTCACGCTTCTTATGGAATCTCAGCGGCAGGCGGATCAAACCGAAGGAAGGGAGCTGCTTACGCGGCTGCGTCAGCTTGCCGGCAGCGCGATCGAGGTTCTTAACCTGAGCCTTAGGGACGCAGTCCGCCGCGAAAACTGGCGTGAAGCTCAGGGGTATGTAAATCAGGTTCTTCAAACGCGGCGCACTAATCAGGATTTAACGGACGCGTTTAACATTGAAAGGGGTCTTGGGAATAACGCGAGGGCGCTTGCCTACGCGCAGGAATTGTACCAAAAAGATACCGCAAACACCGAATTTACCGGGATTTATGTGTCGGCCTTAATTGATAACGGCAGAAGAGACGAAGCCTCAACCCTTCTTGAAGCAAGGATCAATTCTGTTCCCTCAGGAGTTATAAAAGGCCATTATTTCTACCTTCGCAGCCGCCTCCAGACAAATGAAGACACTGCTTTAGGCGATTTAAGGTCGAGTCTTTTTGAAGATCCGCGAAACCTCGACGCGATTATTGCGATGTTCATGATTTACCACAACCGCCGCGAAGAACGCAGGGCAGTCTACTATCTGCGGCAGGCGCTTGCCATCTCCCCGGATAATCCAAGGCTTACGCGCTACGTGACCGAATACGCCTCTCTTTTGGGCAGGAGTTAGGGACTTGAACAAATGTATTCTTTTATGTTAATGTTGATTCACTATAAATATATAAGGATGATCCCATGAATTCATTTATTTTTCCGTTTCTTATGGCGGTTCCGCAGGCTGCCGATCCAAATGCCGCGGGCGGCGGCGCCGGCAGTATCATAGGCAGTTTTCTGCCGATTATTGCGATAATCGCGATTTTTTATTTCTTGATTATCAGGCCGCAGAATAAAAAGCGCAAAGAAACCGAGAAAATGCACGCCGGTTTAAAGAAAGGCGACAGGGTAGTTACAATCGGCGGACTTTACGGGACGATTCACAGCGTTAAAGATACAACTGTAATCATAAAAGCGGACGATAATGTTAAACTTGAATTTCTGCGCAGCGCGATCTCCAGCATAACGGTAGCGGCGCAGCCTAAAGAAGAAAAAATTGAGGAGAAGGAGAAGTCTGAAGAAAAGACCTCCGAAAACGGTGAATAGATATGAGTAAACGTTACAGATTAATTATTTTGCTTATTGTATTGGGGGTTTGTTTCCTGTTTTTATGGCCCACAATACGCTGGTACTTTTTCATTCCAAGAGAACAGCAGGCGCTTGCTCTTGAATCAAGGGAATACATCAGGACTTATTCATCGCAGTCCGCGCAGACAGATCTGCAGCGCCTTATTGACGCTGCCCGCATTAACGGGGATGTTCCCGGCGGCCTTGAGTATCTGGTTCCAGCCGCAAAAAAATTGTACAAAGATTACGGCAGGCAGGTTCCCGAGAATATGACGGCAAGGGCAGTCCTTGAAGGCTTTTATAACAGAAGGGAAGCTCTTGACGCAATCGAACAAAAATACAGCGACGAAATTTTCGGCCTTAAAGACCTGCAGAATAACGCCGTGAAACTCGGCCTTGATCTTTCCGGCGGCCTCAGCATTATTCTGCAGGTAGGCCGCACGTTAACGGATGACGATCCTGCAGACGCGATGAACCGTGCGCTTGAAGTTTTAAACAGTCGCATCGACCGGTTCGGCCTGACAGAGCCTGTCATCCGCCGTCAGGGAAATGAATCGATCTATGTAGAAATTCCGGGAACCGCCGACCCTGAAAGAATTAATGACATCATAATGGGAAAAGGAAGCCTTACCTTTCAGCTTGAGGATTCTGAGGCGACAGCCGCTTTTTACGAATATTACCTTGCAAACCCTTCTACAACCTTTGACGCATCAGGCAATTTAATTAACCAGTCAATTATTCCGGCTCATACCGATCTTCTTGGCGTTTATACCAAGGACAGATACGGGCTTGATGAGCAGGTGCGTCTATCTAACGGATTATACAGTTATATCGTCGTATTAAAGGAAATCGGCCTTGACGGCAATCTTATTGAGGACGCGACTGTTGAACGAAACAACATCAGCGGCAGATCCGAAGTCGCGTTCAGATTAAGCACAGAAGGCGGCGATAAATTTTATAATTTAACGCAGGCAAATCAAGGCAAGAATCTGGCTATTATAATGGACGGCAGGGTCAGATCGTATCCAACAATTCAACAGGCAATCAGAGACAGGGGCTCAATTTCCGGTTTTGATCAGGAAGGATCTGAAAATCTCGCGCTTGTGTTAAGAACCGCAGCTTTGCCTGTCGTGCTTGAAGTAGCGAGCCAGCAGAGCATTGGCGCTTCGTTAGGTGAAGATACCATCCGCCAGGGGCTTTACGCCCTGCTCGGAGGCATTGCCGCCGTTCTGCTCTTTATGCTGATTTATTACAGGGTGGCGGGGATTAACGCCGTTATCGCCCAGCTTCTCAATTTTTATATTATGTTCAGCGTGCTTTCCGCTTTAAACTTTACGCTGACGCTGCCCGCCATCGCCGGTTTCATCCTTACCATCGGTATGGCGACAGACGCGAACGTTATTATCTTTGAGCGCATGAAAGAAGAAATGCGCCTTGGAAAATCAAGAAAGGCCGTTGTCGAAGCAGGCTTTGGCAAGGCTTTCTGGGCGATTATGGACTCCAACATAACGACGTTTATAGCGGCTCTGTTCCTATCTCAGCTTGGATCGGGGCCAATCAGGGGATTCGCGGTAAGTCTTTCAATCGGCGTGTTCTCATCGGTCTTTACGGCGCTTTTCGTGTCACGGCTTATTTTTGATTTTGGCACCGATGTAATGAAAAGCAAGGATCTTTCCGTAAGCTGGACAACTAAAATTCAGGACGGCGCTTCCGAAACATCCCGCGCTAAGGCGGTCAGTTTATGAAAAAAACAATTCAATTCTCAAAATTTTTCATCCCGGCGGCTGTTATTTCGATTGTTCTTGTCGTATTCGGCATATTCGGTTATTTCTTCAACAACGGATTCGCTTTAGGCGTTGATTTTCAGGCCGGTCTTATTCAGGAAGTAAAAATCGCTCCGACGGCTTTTACCCTGCGCTGGAACGGCGTTGAAACCGCCAATCTTAATCATGATCGCAATAATATCTATATTATTATTTCTGGTCTTGGCATAGAAAGCAGAACGCATACATTCCCGTTAGGTGAACATAATACAATCGGCTCTCTTACAAGAGCGATGGCGCAGCAGCTTCCAAACCTTGACATAACATTAGCTGTCAGCGACAGCGCTTCTTACAATGAAATTATCATCAGCATACAAAACGATCAGGTTTTAACCAGCGGCCGATCATTTATTGTTCAGTATCTTAATTCTCAAAACGCTCCGATTGATATTTCCGAAGTGCGCGCGGCGATGGCGGGATTCACACAAAGTATCGCGGTTCAGAATATCGGCGCCGCCGCTGATCGTCATTTCATGGTGCGCGTAGAAGACAAGGATGAAGGGCGCGTAACATCAACGGAAATTATCCAGGAACTTGAATCCCATTTCGGCAGCGGAAGCATCGCTGTTATCCGATCTGATTATGTCGGTTCGCGTTTTTCAAAGAATTTAACCGATCAGGCGGGTATTCTCATTTCTCTTACTTTGCTTTTGATTCTTGCCTATTCGGCTGTCCGCTTCAAGCTTCAGTACGCTGTCGGCGCTGTTGTCGCGATTATGTACGATGTGCTTGTTATAGTGGCCTTTGTTGTCTGGACGCGGATGGAATTCACAACTTTGACAATCGCGGCGATCCTTACGATTCTCGGCTATTCAACTAACAACACAATTATTTTCTTTGACCGCGTAAGGGAAAATCTGCGCCTTTATCCCGATAACGCGTTTATTGACGTATTGAATATTTCGCTTACCGGTATTTTGGGCCGCACGATTATCACCACAGCTACGACTATGCTTGCGGTTCTCGCGCTTTTTATCTTTACAACAGGCTCAATGAGAGATTTCGCGCTCGCGCTTCTTGTCGGCATGCTGTCCGGCGTTTTCACAACCTTGTTCATTGTTTCCGGTTTTGTTAATTTCTGGCAGAATTTAAAGTTAAAACGCGAAAAGAAAAAAGCGCTGGTTAAATAAAGGAAGAGAAAGAATTTACCGCGAATCACACAGAGGAAGAATTTTTACCACGAATCACACCTTTGGTGTGTACACGAAAGGAAACGAAAAGGGGAGGAGAGAGATAATTTCTTTCTATCATTTTTGTGCCTTTTCGTGCGGTTCGTGGTAAATTCTTCATTCTTAGTTCGTATGGTAAAATAAAATAATCAATTTATGAAAATTATCAAATTATGAAAATAATTAGAGCGCAAACTTTAGGTTTCTGCATGGGAGTGCGCCGCGCTGTAGAGATAGCGTCAAAAGAAGCAGCGTTCACGGCTAAAGCAGTGGTCACAGCTAAAGCAGTGGTCACAGCTAAAGCAGTGGACGCTAAAAAAAATAATTTCCGCGTTTATACCCTCGGCCCTTTGGTTCACAACCCGAAAGTGTTAGCTGATCTTGAAACTCTCGGGATTCAATCAATTGATGACTCTCTTTTTTCAGCCTGCGATTCTTCGGCCGCCGTTATAATCCGCGCTCACGGAATAAGTCCCGCGGTTGAAAAAAAACTGCGCGATAAAGGCTGCCGCGTAGTGGACGCGACCTGTCCAACAGTAAAGAAGAATCAGTTGAAAACGCGGGAGCTGATTCAAGACGGTTATTATCTATTTCTAGCGGGAGAAAAAGAGCATGCGGAAATTACGGGGCTTTTGGGTTACTGCGAGGATGCGAAACAGCGAGCGCAGCAACAGGTGTTTTGCGAAGTTGTCGGCGGCGTGCAGCAGGCAAAAGATGCGGCTTTAAAACTTTTCGAAAAA
>JGI24695J34938_10002706_pt1 | contig 13124 bp, 11 predicted proteins | sample TergutCo191P3_FD_34938 | JGI IMG/M metagenome (IMG submission 34938) | reverse complement strand
ACCCTGAAATAACGTTTATCGAAGAAGCGATGAAAATAAAAGCTCACAGTTATCTGCATAAAAGTTCAGGCGTTGATCATTTATTATACGTAATTCGAAGCACAATGAAGGGAGCCGGAATCTATCCAAGCCCCGCCGATATCTCGCCCTTTTCTCAAACTTTTACAGAAAAAGAACTTTCCGTAATCAACTATGTGTGCCAGGGAATATCACGCGAGGAAATATCAAAAAATTTAGGAGTATCGGAATCAATGATAAAACAGTACATTACTTCGATACTGGATAAATCAGGTTTCGACTCGATATCAAAATTTGCCATTTACGCGGTAAGTCAGGGTCTAATCGTGCCGAAAAACCCTATCCAAAAGTCCAGTTAAAACTGTCCAAAAGTACAGTAAAAGCTGGACATTTTTCCAATGTTTAAAAAGCTTTTATTGTATTATTGAGGGCGGTATTCATAAATTAAGGAGGTGTTTTTTATGAATAACAAAATTATTTGTTTTTTTTTACTTTTCACGCTGGCAGGTCTTACATGCTTAAGCGCGCAAATGACAAAAGCGCAGTTACAGAACATGTATGTTACCTATCTCAGAGGGCAGGGGTATAATCCTTCTGTTGATTCGGACGGTGATGTTAATTTTACCGCGCAGAATCAAAGGTTTTACATCAATGTAAGAGAAAATGATTTACAGTCGTTTCAGCTTGTGATGACAAATTTCTTGGACATCGGAAACCAATCAAACAGGCTTAAAGCGCTTAACGCAGCCAGCGTTGTTACGCGCACAAGACCTGTAGCAAGGCTGTATATTGCTTCAAACGGTAAAATTGCGATAGATACGTTTATCCTGCTTACTAAACCTGAAGATTTCAATGTTCATCTTAACCGGCTGGTCACTATAATGGTTCAGTCCAGAGAAGAATTTCTTGAAGTGATGAAGCAAGACAGCATTTAAAAATAATCGATAATGATTTAGTCAATCGTCGGCAGACGTTAATAAAATAAGGAGGTTTTTTTTTATTATGAAATGCAAATTTAATTTACTTGGGTTAATCGCGCTAATTGCGGTTACAATGTTTTCAATGGCGGCTTGTGATCTGTTTAGCAGTAGTGACGATGATCCGGTAATCCAAACCGAAGTTAATCTGACTGTTACAAACAACACGGGTTATGATGCGCTTCTTCTGCAAGTTGTTCTTTCATCAGAAGATAATTGGGGGGGAGACAAACTTGATGCTATGGAAATTCTGTCTAACGGACAATCTAAAACAATAAAAGTTGAAAAAGGCACGTATGATATTAGGATTACTGATAATGATCCGGATGTTAATGACACATATTCAAGAAAAAATGTAGTTATAAACTCAAATACAACCATAACCTTTACAGGCGCTGATATCGACAGGGCAGACGCGTATGGGACATTAAAGCTTGAACATAATGCCGGAGGGTCTGGCATATATAGGGTGGATGTTTTAACCGAAGTAGGCGGTGAATCACTAATTGGATTATCTTGGAATGTTGTAACCGGTTTTCGGAATGGTCAATATTATGAATTTCTTAAAGCGGATAACACACCTGAATATAACTTTACTTATGGGACATACGGATTACAGATAATGCAATATGTTGACCAAGACGATGTTTATATAACTTGGGAAAAGAAAACTCCTTTTACTATTATTAAAAACAAACAAACTGTTGTAACATTTGATAAAGGCAGTGATTGGATTAATAAAACTGCAGCTAATGATTCTGATTGGCCTTCTAACGACGTGTGGACATCATACGGTTTACATGGATTTCAAAAACCTGCAGGCGCAAGCGTTATAAATATTGGGTCTGATATAGATTGGTACCATGGTTATGATGAATATCTTTATGTTACGCTTGATGGAGATTATACGCATTTATGAATCTTAAAAATCAAATTGATGCTTTAGGTTATGAAAATGATTTAGATCAAGAGGGTCAGGATTATATTTTACAAGTATGGACTTCAAATTATAATAATTTTTTAAATATCTATTATAATGATACAATTAATATCCAAGTTAGTAAAAGAGCGTCCTTTTATGGTAACTGGGGTAAAGGTAGTTATGGTATCGCATTTGATTGGGGTTCGGATTCAATATATTTTTATGGAATGGGCATACCAGAACCATTTGATGGATTTTACTTTTATAAGGACGGATTAATAGGAATTAACAGTTATGAAGGTACCATAGAAGTAGGATATTGGGATGATGATTTTAATTATAATTATTTATTTGAATTTAATATATCAATGGAAGGCGATACGCTTACTGTAAGCGGAATGCCTGATGAAGGAGAGTATGTACTTACTGCTTTAAACGGAGTATATGAAAGATTAGAACTATAACCATATCGCAGAGACGCGGAGGTTGCGCTTAGGCAACGCTCTTTGCGTCTCTGTGAGAAATTCAATGATCTTTCGCTCTATGGTTCGTGTTGTTTGTGTGGTTCGTGGAAAAAAAATCAGAGATCGTAAAATGACGAATAAAGAAAAATGAAAAAAGTAAAATTATATACAGCATTTTTATTGATCTTAATCACAAGCTGCGCTACGAATCATTATGATACCATAACGGATGCCGGTACGCAGAATTCGGTAAGTTCGCAGAATAGGTCAAGAAAGCCGGACACAGACCCTCCGAAGGCGATTTCTGTCAAAGATACGTTTCAAAATAACACCGCTGCGGCTGTTGTTGAAGAAGCAAGAAAACCAATGATCGCTCTTACCTTTGACGACGGACCGAGCGTACATACAAGATCAGTTTTGAATGTATTGGAGAAGTACGGAGTTGTCGCTACATTTTTTGTGTTAGGTGAAAATATTGACTATTGGCAGGATACTATAAAACACGCAGTGAAAAACGGCAATGAAATCGCGAGTCATACATGGTCACATTTCCCGCTGACAGGATTAACTACCCATGCAATCGAGAAAAGCATAAAAGACACAAACGAGGCAATAGAAAAAGTTACCGGTCTCCCTTGTCCTCTTTTCTATCGTCCGCCTTACGGGCTTGTAAACAGGAGAATTGCGAATATCTCCGGCGAAATAGGTTATTCAATTGTGGGCTGGACAGTTGATCCTCAGGAATGGAAACATTTTAATAAAAATCTGATATATGAGCATGTCATGGAATACGCGGAAGAAAATTCTATCATCCTTCTGCACGATCTTCACCCTGTAATGCCTTCCGCTGTGGAGCTTATAATCCCCGCGCTTATAGCCAAGGGATATCATTTGGTTACAATATCGGAACTTCTGCGTCATGTATACGGTGAATTAAAACCCGGAATAATGTACGGAAATCCGGGCATAGTACGTTAAATTGTGAGGTGGTATATGAAAATTAAATTCGGATTAACGGCAATATTTACGCGCTGCTTTTGCTGCGTAATTTGCGCGTTTATGTTTTTCTCGTGCGATTTTTTCGACTTTTTATTTGAAGGAGATGAGGATTCAGGGAATCCGTCTCTCCCCGGTAATGGTAATGGTAATGGTGAAGATGAACATAATTATTATCCTCAGGATGTTTTATTTTTTGATTTTAATGACGGCGCATGGGAGGGCTGGGAAACATCAAAAGATACTACAGCAGGTCCTTTGCCGCAAATTATTTATGAAGACGCAGTGCACGGCAATGTTGTCGCCTTTGACGCCAGAGATTCACGCGTCGGACAAAGAGCGGCTATATCAAATACTTTTATTTTACAGGAAAAAACCGAACTGCGNTTTTTAATAAAAAGCGATATACACTCTGAATCAGCTCTTGTTTTGTATATTAACGATGTACAGACTGCGTCCTACAGCGGCACTAATAGACCGTGGGTATTGGAATCTTTTATCCTTAATGCCGGCACACATAAAATATCATTTACAATGGAAAGAGAAAGCAACAGATACATGACCAGTGGTACAAACTCCGCGCGCCTTGATAATATTGTCCTGCGTTCTGCGCAGACAACAAGAACATTTATCGAAGATTTTGAACTCGCAAGCAATGCAGCGTTTAACGCTTCCTTTTGGTACGGAGGAGCTGTACTTACTACGGCGGCAGCAGAAGCAAGCGAAGATCAGTATTTCGGTAATAGCACAAAATTTATAAAATTGCCAAGAGTTTCCAACGGCAGCACTGTTCTGCGGAGCAGAATAAATCCGTCGCAGCCGTCTGCATTAACATTCACTTTCAGAGCCGCGATTCGTTCGGATATCGAGCAGAATTTTAAAGTGTATGTAAACGACGAAGAAAAAGGATCTTACGCCAATGAACGCGCCGATTCCGTTTGGAGAACAGAAAGCATTCTGCTTGCGCCAGGCGAACAANTAATTACTTTTGAAATGTCTTCAGCAAACCGAACTTCCGGCACTTTGAACGCAGTATATATTGACAATATCGGTCTTGTGCCGGATGTCACAGATTCTGTTGCGNTATATCCGCGCGGAAATTTAAATACGTATGTCGGNGCTCCGGAGAACGAAAGAATTAAGTTCCGCGCTCAAGCTTTGCGTTCTGACGGCTCAGTACGGCAAAACGCGTCAGGGTTTGTGTTTTCGGGAGCAGGAGTAAATTCAAGTACCGGCGTGTTTGCGCCTTCATCAGACGGAACTTTAACTGTAAACGTTTCCATAGACGGAAAATCCGCAAGCCGCAGCGTTACCGTTCATCCTGAAAATTATCTGCGCCTGCCTTATACCTATCCGGGTACCGGTAAAACTTATAACGGTTTTTCAGGAACTCAAGGCAATCGCGCCACGTCAGGAGGCGTAACAGTTACTTATCCGTCAGAGACTACATTCAACGCAGACGGATTTATCACAGTAGAGGGCACTGTAAATAACAGCACTGTGGAGAATTACGCGTATATCCGCGTATTTAAAAACGACGATCAAAATAACACTCTTACAACTTACTACGTAAAAGACAAATTTAAGCAAAGGATATGGCTGCGTTCAGGTCAAGGCGTATATACTGTAAATGTACACGGCTTAACAAGATTAACTTTAAGTTCGGAAGGTATTATTTCCGGCGTTTCATATTCGGGAAGTCCGGTTGCCTTTACCGTAACCAATACAGCAAACGACGGCATGAGCGCGGACGGTATTACTCCCGACAAACGTTTTTTATATCCGTCTTATATTATACAAAGCGATGATTTTAGAATAACCAATCTTGCAGCGGATTTAACTTTCAATCTGACAGATGATACCGCAAAAATTAAAGCAATACATGATTACATTGTCGCAAATACCTTTTACGATTATTTTAGCGCAGACTCCGAAGAAGGAGTNCGCAGAAAACAGGACGCGTTATCGGTATTGGAAACAAGATTCAACGTAGGTTCNCCCATGTATCCGGCAGGACATTTGTTCGCNGTCTGCGAAGGTTATACAAATGCTTTTACCGCCCTTGCGCGTGCAGCAGGTTATGAGACAAGGTATGTTTCAAGCATATTAAAGAACCACGCATGGAATCATATTTACACAGGAGGCAGATGGAAATTTATGGATGTAACATGGAACGATCCTTCGTCAAATAAAACTGATCTTGGACCTCTCTCTGTCAGATATAACTATTTTCTTCTTAACAGTCTTACAGGCGCAGATGGTTCACACTCGGAAAACGACGCTGTTGTAAATAACAACCGCTCTGTTGTCACTGCGCCGTCTGTACATATGTGGGATGGTTATGAAGGCTGGTATTAAAGGATAGAGGTACGGACAGAGACAGACTCCGGAACAGTTTAGCCGCGGCTGTTCAATCGAATTCGTGATCCAGTGTTCTCAGCGCGTTATCGCGGGAGTCGGATGAATCGTATTTTAATGTCAGTCTTTCTCTGTTCGTGAATTCGACGTATATTCTGTAATCGGTTTGTGTTTTTTCTTTGATCTCAACATTTTTTGGATAGTAAAAATTGATTTCTTCAACTATAATCCTGTGGTCGTTCATTATAATTTTCTTTCTTTTCATNTTTTTCTCTCCNGTTAGGAATAAAGATAACATAAAATATTCTATTTGTAAACCGATCTTGAAAATCAAAATAAGCGATAACCGTAAGCCGGGTTCTGTCTTATCCTTTCGGATAAGTACTGCCATCTGTCTAAAGGGTTCGTTACCGAAACCTTTCTAGCAGTCTACCTGCGCTTAACCGGCGGGCAGCCGGCGCAAAAAGCATGCGCTGCTTGACTTTGCTCCTGATGAGGTTTGCCGTTCCGGTATTGTTGCCAATACCGAGGTGGGCTCTTACCCCGCCTTTTCAACCTTACCCGTCCGCTTTAAAGCGGTCAGGCGGTTTGTTTTCTGTTGCACTGTCTGTTCTGAACACCAAAGCNCNCGGCGTTTCAGCGTCCAGCCCCGGGTGTTACCCGGCATCATGCCCTGCGGAGCCCGGACTTTCCTCCTTTTCGGGTAAAGATTACCTGAAAAAGCGGCAGCTGGTCATCGCATGTCAATTATATTTTAATATTACAATGATTTTCAAGCGAATTTCTTAAATATTATTGACATTATACCGTATTTTTTATAGAATTCTCTTAGTATAATGGGCAATAATACATGGTCCAACTATGGGCGCCAAATATACCATCTCAAAAGAATCCGAAATATAGGAATTGTATTTTTTTCATGTTTACTAATTTTTATAACAATTTTTGTTATTTTTCGGGTAAAAAGCGGCGTCAGTAATGAGACGCGNGAACTNTTAAATGTATGGAACGAAGGCGATTATGAACGCGCGTACGAGATCAGTAAAAATCTGCTTCAAGAAGATCCTGTCGACTTTTTTTTGCTGACAGTAAACGGTTTTTCNGCTTATCAAATCGGAATTTCTCAAATCAATAACAGAAATACGTTAAACTACATCGACGAATGTATTTTTTCGCTTAGAAAAGCTTTCCTTCATAACGCGCAGGACGCTAGGGTTTGTTATGTGCTGGGTAAAGCATACGGCTACAAAGGAGCTGAATACGCGGATCTTGCCGTAAAATATCTTGAAACAGCAAAACTGCTTTCCTACGAAGCGCAGGATATTCCGGAATATCTCGGGCTTGCATACGCCGCGTACGGNGATTACAGAAGCAGCGTAGAAGCTTTTTCACTCGCGTTTACTCCGGGAACTCAGCCTTCGGATAATCTTTTATTATCGATAGCCAGATCATATATGTCTATGAGAGAATATGACATGGCTATAAGTTATCTGCAGAATTGTATAGCTGTTTCACCGGATTCAAAATCTATTGTTTTATCAAGATTGATGTTAGCCGAAATTTACGGCGCGTTAAATGATTTTCCGAAAGCNGAAGATCAATATTTAAGCATTATTAAAGAAACAGGAGAGAACGCGGAGGTGCGTTTTCAGTTAGGTGAACTTTATAATCTTCAGGGCGATTCGACAAGAGCGAGAGCTGAATGGCGTATTGCGTTTAGACAGGATCCTGCTCANGCGAAAGCGAGAGCAAGGCTTAATATATAATATTTTGGAGGGAACATGTTTGGCAACTTTTCGTCAGATTTTGGCATTGATTTAGGAACGTGTAATACGCTTATTTACATCAAAGGTAAGGGTATAGTGTTGAATGAACCGTCGGTAGTCGCGGTAGAAAGGGGCACAAAGAAAATCGTCGCTGTCGGAAGCGACGCTAAACGGATGCTTTGGAAAACTCCTGAAAATATTATCGCGATAAGACCGATGCGCGACGGCGTAATCGCGGATATNGAATCAACCGAAAAAATGATTCGTTATTTNATCTATCGCGTTTATCCGCGTTACAGGTTTTTAAAACCNAGAATGGTAATCGGCGTTCCTTCATGTATCACCGAGGTTGAGAGNCGCGCGGTTGAAGAGAGCGCGTACAAATCAGGCGCGAGAGAAGTTCACGTAATCGAAGAAAGTTTAGCCGCCGCGATTGGAGCGGACATTCCGATTCGAGAGCCGGCGGGACATATGATTTGCGATATCGGAGGCGGAACAACGGAAATCTCGGTTATATCTCTCGGAGGCATGGTTGTAACAAGAGCGATTCGAATCGGCGGCGATGAATTCGACGAATCGATAATTAAACATATCCGCAGCGTTCACAACTTGATTATCGGCGAGCAAATGGCGGAAAAATTAAAAATTGAAATCGGAAACGCGTCTCCGGATAAAAATATAGAAAAACTGGAAGTAAAGGGAAATGACGCAATTACAGGACTTCCGCGCAGACTCGAAATTGATTCGGTCGAAGTCAGAGAAGCGCTCAAAGATCCGATAACTCAAATAATTGACGAAATTAAATCCGTTTTGGGAAAAACTCCTCCTGAACTTGCCGCTGACATTGTAGATCGCGGAATTGTAATGACAGGCGGAGGCTCTCTTTTAAAAGGACTTGATAAATTAATTGTAAAGGAAACGGGAGTTCCTGCAATCATCGCGGAAAATCCTGAGTTATGCGTTGCTCTTGGAGCAGGAAAATATTTTGAATATATCAAAGGCGCTGACCTTACCAAGAATATTTATGACAGATTGAACGGGTAATCTAATGAGGCGCGGAATCTTTGGTTTGCTTCGCAGGGGAGGCGGAAGCAAATTATCGGGATCTCCTAATCTAACAGTCTTTATTTTTGTAATTCTTTTTATTATCTCTGTTGTAATGCTTTTGCTTTCAAGCAGAAGTTTCATTTATGATGTTAAGAGCACCGGTTTATCAATCTTTTCAGGAGTTAGGGGCGGGATCTACGAAGTAACGTCTTTTGTTTCGAGAACAGTTATGAGTATCTCCGAGCTTTCAAATTTAAGAAAAGAACACGCGGAACTTTTAAAACAGCTTGACAGGTTTCAGGAACTTGAAAGAAGCAACGCGGAAATTTATCAGGAAAACATACGTTTACGGGAACAGCTCGATTTCGCGAAAACTCTTCGTTACAGAAGAATCCCCGCGCAAATTTCAGGGCGCGATCCAAATAATCTTTTTTCGGCTGTCGTAATTAACAAAGGAAGTCACTCGGGAGTTTCGAATAACATGACAGTAGTCGCGTGGCAAAACGGAATTCAGGCTNTNGTAGGAAAAGTAATTCAGACAGGTCTTCTGGAAAGTCTTGTGATGCCTGTCTTTGATATCAACTCGCAAGTGTCTTCGCGTTTTTCTGATTCGCGTTTTGAAGGAATTGTAGAAGGGCAGGGGAGCGTATCATCTTCTCTTTTAATGCGGTTTGTTCCGCGCCGCGCGAGAGACGAAATTAATATCGGCGACATTATAATAACAAGCGGAATGGGCGGCATATATCCTGAAGGAATAAATATAGGAAGAGTAAGCGGAGTAAATACTCTTGAATATGAAACAACTTTAGAAGTTGAAGTTGTCACAATGTTAGATTTTTCAAGACTTGAATATGTTTTCGTTATTGAAGCCGAAACAGACNGGAGTACACAATGATAAGAAGCATAATTTGGACAATTATTTTCAGTGTAGCCGCCGCGATTTTGCAATCAACATTAAAAGGAATGATGCCTNTATTTAATGTTCTTCCGGATTTAGCGCTTTGCATCATTGTTTTTTCAGCGTATGTAAACGGCACNATGACAGGACAAGTATCGGGTTTTTTCTCGGGNCTGTTAATCGATTTTCTTTCAGCGTCTCCGCTTGGCATGAATTCTCTTGTCCGAACGTTAATAGGCGCTTTCACAGGAATATTTAAAGGCGCGTTTTTTCTTGATATTATTTTAATGCCGGTCATTCTTTGCGCCGCGGCTACATTATTTAAAGCTTTAATTGTTTTTGTTTTGCATTTGATTATGGGATCGGATGTTCCGGCTTATTCATTAACATCTTCAACTCTCTGGATTGAATTAGGACTAAACTGCTTTTTCGCGCCGATTTTGTTTTTATTATTAAAACATTTCAAGCCGATTCTGACAGGAAGGAGCTAGTATGATTACAGATGAAAGCAACAGTAATCGCGTACTCGTTTTCAGAGTTTTACTGTTTCTGATTGTTCTTTTTTACGGACTTCGTCTTTTTACTATGCAGATATTATCAGGTGATATATACCTGACAAGAGCGCAGGATATTTCCCGCAGAACTTACATAATTCCGACACAGAGAGGTGAAATTTACGATCGCAATTATACTTTTCCCCTTGTAATAAACAGAGATTCGTTTGCGGTTACGATAACTCCCGCTGAAGTTCCAAGAGGCAAAATGGATGAAGTTATCGCGTCTGTTTCGGATATTTTAGGCATAGGACAGAACGATATTAGATCGAGGCTTCCAAGTCAATATTTGCAATTGTATCAGCCTGTTGAAATTGCGTCTAACGTTTCTTATGCTTCGGTATCAGCTCTCGCAGAAAGAAAAAATATTATTCCCGGAATATCATGGAATATTAAAGCGATAAGAAATTATGACGGAGTAGGAAGTCTTTCTCATATTTTAGGTTATGTAGGCGATATTACGCGCGAAGAACTTATTACGCTTTATAATCTCGGTTACCAGCAAGGAGATGTTATAGGCAAATTAGGAGTAGAAAAACAATACGACGAACTTTTGCGCGGTAAACAGGGATGGGAAACAAGAACAGTAGACTCAAGAGGACGGCGTATAGCAGGGCGTGAAAATACCGTTGTGCCTCCTGTTATGGGAAAAAATCTTGTTTTAACGATTGACGCGAGAGTGCAAACTCTGGCGGAAAAAGCGCTTGGTCCTCAGATAGGCTCCGCTATTGTTATGCGCCCCGCATCGGGAGAAATTCTCGCAATGGTATCACATCCTTGGTATGATCCTAATATTTTTACGGACGGAAATATAGCAAACTTCAGAACATTAGCAGACGATCCGAATAAACCGTTTTTAAACCGCGCAATTCAATCAAGTTATCCTCCCGCTTCTACTTTTAAAATAATTATGTCTACTACTATATTGTCGGAAAACGTTTTTCCGCCGGATCAGCAAATACGGTGTCAGGGAGTTATGCGCTACGGTAACCGTGAATGGCATTGCTGGGCAAGATTAGGACACGGCAGGCTTGGCTTATCAGGCGCTCTTTGGAATTCATGCAACATTTATTATATGACAGTCGGAAGAGACAACGTCGGTATAGAAAGAATTGTTTCATACGCAAGAGATTTCGGATACGGAGAAATTACCGGCATCGATCTTCCCGGAGAAATCCCCGGATTTATTCCGACGCCGCAGTGGAAAGAAAGACGCTTCCATGAAAAGTGGCAGTTAGGTGACACTATGAATACGTCAATCGGACAGGGGTACAGCCTTGTTACTCCGCTTCAGATGTGCAACATGGTAAGCATGGTTGTTAATAACGGAAAAATTTATAAACCTCATGTTTTAAAAGAAGTGCGTGATCCGAATACAAANTCTATAGAAAAAGTTGTAACGCCTGAATTGATTCATGAAAGCAGTATCAGCAGTTCGGTTTTTGAAGCAATACGTCAGGACATGAGAGGCGTTGTTAGTCAAGGAACGGCTCAATATCCGCTTAATATGAGAACAGTGCAGGTCGCGGGAAAAACAGGGACGGCGGAAATCGGACTTACAGATCGCTGGCATTCATGGTTTACCGCGTTTGCGCCTTATAACAGCACAAATCCCGATGAAAAAATTGTTGTTTCCGTTATTGTTGAGGCGTCAACATTTCAGGTTTGGAGAGCGTCATCAGCGGCAGCGATAATTTTTCAAGGTTATTTTGCGAATCAAGATTATGAAACGGCTGCACGCGCGTTAGGAATCCAGCCCATGATACAGCGGGAGTAAAATGATATTACGTAATATTTTAAAAATTGATTATTTACTTTTACTCCCTGTTCTCACGCTGATNGTTTTTGGAATTTTATTTATTTATTCGTCAGGGATAACTTCTGANGGAGTACAAGTTTCAAATGAATATAAAAGACAAATTATTTGGGCTTCAGTTGGTCTTGTCGCCGCAATTGTTCTTTCGATAATTAATTACAGGCGTTTTTATAATATTTCAATATATATTTATATTTTGTCTTTATTACCGCTCATATATACATTATTATTCGGTCATGTTATCTATAACGCTTCACGCTGGATTAGAATCGGATCTTTTAGTTTACAGATGTCCGAGTTTGTTAAAATATCCGTTATAATTCTTCTTGCGCGGTTTCTTGCGGATACGGATCACAACAGAACGTCGTTTTCGCGTTTTGCGGTTAGCTGTATTATTGTTTTTATCCCTACGGGAATTGTTCTTCTTCAGCCCGANCTTGGAACAGCNCTTGTGTATATNGCGATACTTTTAACAATGATATTTACGGCAGGCGTTTCAATGCGTTATGTGGCGTTAATGATTTCATGTATCGCGTTAACAGGAATATTTTTAGTTCTTCCCTTATGGCAGACTTTTATTTTGAAACGTTCGATTCCTTTTTTAGCGCTGCTTACAAATCCAAGAATTATCGTAATTACTATGATTTTCTTTCTTCTGATTGCGGCAATTGCCATGATTGGATTTTTCAGGTTTAAGAAAAAATATTTTTTCTGGCTGATTTATTCTTCAGCGATAATTGTTTTTTCACTTGGAGCTTCTTATGCGGCGCGAATAGTATTAAAAAATTATCAGATAATGCGTTTAATTGTTTTCTTGGATCCGAATGTTGATCCAAGAGGCGCAGGCTGGAATATTATTCAATCGGTAACGGCAATCGGAGCGGGAGGATTAACAGGCAGAGGTTATCTGCAGGGAACTCAAAGTCATTACAGGTTTTTACCTGAACAAAGCACAGATTTTATTTTTTCAATCTTTTCAGAGGAAGCGGGTTTTCTCGGAGGATTAATTGTATTCACTTTGTTTTTGGTAATTATTAATCGTATTTTATTTTCTTACAAAAAAACAGCCGACCCTTTCGCCAAATATGTTTGCACAGGTCTTGCAGGCATGATTAGTTTTCACTTTATTGTAAATGTCGGAATGACGATGGGTATTATGCCCATAACGGGACTCCCTCTTCTGTTTATGTCTTACGGCGGATCATCAATATTATGTTCGATGATAGGTATCGGACTTGTATTAAGCATTTATATAAGAAGATACAATAGATAAATGTTAAATTATATTGATCCTGTTAAAATACTGGG
>JGI24695J34938_10002705_pt1 | contig 13127 bp, 10 predicted proteins | sample TergutCo191P3_FD_34938 | JGI IMG/M metagenome (IMG submission 34938) | reverse complement strand
CCAATGCCTCATCAATACTTTCGATATCGAAAAGGCGCAGGCGGTTCACCCCTTGTTCATAGCCAATCACATCAATATTATAAAGCCGTGATGTTACTTTATCCTTGCCGAAATAAATATCATATGAAATATCTGATTTGTTAAGCCATGAAATGTTCTCAATCCAATCATTCTTTTCCGCCGTCTGGCGGCCTTCAACGAAAACTTGCTTAAACAAGCCGAAATGATACAATAACCCAACTCCATCGCCGCTTAATCCCAGTGTGGAAATCGAGTCAAGGAAACAAGCCGCCAAACGGCCCAGACCGCCGTTACCCAAAGAAGGCTCTGGTTCAATCTCCTCTAATACCGCAAGTTCCTTCCCTTTGGAAGCCAGAATTTCTTTCATGCGGTCATAAATACCGATATTAATCAGATTGTTTGACAATAATTTCCCGATTAAAAATTCCATTGAGACATAGTAAACTTTTTTCTCTCCCTCAATTCGGTCAGAAACACTTAAAATGCGTTTAACTACCGTCAAAACGACATAGTAGGTTTCAAGATCGGTAAGTTCTTCAATCGGTTTGCTGTAAAGATTACGAGCGATTTCATTAAGTTGATCTTCCAAGTACATAATTAAAACGTCTTTTTGCAAATTTGTTTGAGCTGCCATTTGGGTACCCTCCTTCGTGCGGCAAAATTAGCAAATAATATCCTCATACTTAAGCCTGACAATCTGAAAATCCAAAACAATATTACGACCTTCACCGCCATTTAAAAGCCTTGCCGCTTCGGTTACGGCTTCTGCGGAAATACGGGCAAAATCCTGCTTTACGGTATTCATTTGCTTTCCGGCATAACCCATCAGCGAAATCCCGTCGAATCCGCAAACAGGGCGGAAAATATTCATCTCGGTTAAAGTCCGCATCGCCCCGATCGCCATCAAATCCGAAGCACAGACAATTATATCTTTATTTTTCGCAAATCTCATGGTCAGGTTGCGTGCTTTCAGTTCGGAAAATTCCCCGCAACGAACGAGCATTTCCAGGTTTAGATCAGCCGCCAGCTTTTCCATTCCCGTTAACCTCGCCTCAGACACATAACCATTTTTTTTACCCGACAAATAAAGAACTCTGTCGCTTGCATGACCGATATTTTCGAGAATGGTTTTCTTCGCTACTTCGTATTGAGCCTTGTGGTTATCAATCCATACCGACGATGTATTTGTGTTAAAAATAGGAGCATCAATAACGACCACTTTAAACCGCTCACGATTTATCAGCTGATGAAGCGTGTTATCTTCTTTTGATATCCCGTATATAACAATCCCTGTAATGCTCTGCGACATAAAATAAGCATCAAGTTCATCAATCGATTTATTCTCAATCATCGAAAAAAAGACGGTAATAATATCAAGATTGAGCTCTGTCGCCCGGCTGATTCCTCCGGATATATACTGCATATATATTTCATCAATAGCTTGGGTTTTGTACTTGATATTTATAAGTAGCGCAATACGACAAGGCTGTTTAGATGACAGCGCCGCCGCAACAGAGTTGGGGACATAATTCAGTTCTTTAACAGCCTGATTTACTTTTGTGCGGGTCTCTAAGCGGATATTGGGGTAATTATTTAACACTTTCGATACCGTTGAAATAGCTACTCCGGCATGTTTCGCCACATCTTTGATTGATACCATGTCATCCTGCTTTCATCAGCTACAATGTGGAAAACGTTTTCTTTATTATTATACAATAACCCTTTTATTTTGTAAAGTATATCTTTGTTACCGCTTAACGGCTCAGGATGATATAACCATAATCAGCAACACCCTTTAATATATCTGAATATCATTCGTAATGCTAATCAATAAATAAAAAGTATCATTCTTTATCGTCAGCGGTAAAACCAGCATCTCATCCGCTAAAATTTTCTTCATCGTTAAATATGTCTGCGGCGGCATCAAATCAACGACTATTCCGTCCTGACCTAACTCGGTTCCGTATGAACTTGATATCTTGTTGACAATCTCACTGATTATATCAAGAACTTCGTCATTGATACCGTCATACCGCTCACGCATATAGCAAGTCGCGACATAAGCCATCTCCGTTTCACGTCCGACCAGCGCAAAAGCATACTCTTTACAACCTTTAGCGAACTGAAAAACCCCGTTTGACGCCTGAAACTCACTCACCAAAAACGCCTGCTTGGGGCAAATGTTATTGCCGACCTTATTCGCCAAAAATCGAATCGCACAGCAAGCGGCGTTAATATAAGCACCTGCTTCAGGCGGGATAAATAACGGAAGGATACGGTTGGCGTCATTACTTTTTAAGTCGGCTAACTGAGCTTCATTATTTATAGCAGGATATTCCTTTAAGATATTCTCTAGCGACTCCAAATCAATAATCTTAAGTTTTTCTAATGCCTGAACGAAACATAGATAGCTGTCGTTTTGTTTATATGCTAATGATTTTATTTGACCTTCGGTTAAGTAACCGTACAGAACGGTCGTATCGGCAAAAGTCGAATCACATATTACTCCGTCGGTATTAATCTCTTCATAAATCGCTTTTACCTCATCAGAAGCCATGTAACCTGCGGATACGGCGACAAGGCCAAGACATGCCCTGACTTTTTGCCGCTCCTTCTGGAGGATTAGCATCTGCCCTTTGGTAATAATACCGCGCTCAATGAGAAAACTACCGACGATCTCAGCTACCATAAAACCATACCTCCGAATCTCAACTAAAACTCACCATAAACGGCAAAATTGTTTTTCCCCCTGCTTTTTGCGGCGAAGAGTGCTTTATCTGCATATCGGTACAATTCATGAAAATCAACTTTTTTCTCACTAAATAAAGCAATACCGATCGAAACCCCGACCGTATCGTTCGGAATCTTTTCGTGAATAAAACTTTTCCCCAGTCCATTTGATTTATCACAAATCATCTGCGCTTTCTCACGAACAACATTATCATCTTCAACACTTAAGAATACTAAGAACTCATCAGCACCGGCGCGGCATAACCAGTCGCCCTCGCGAAAATTTTCCCGCATCACATCGGCGATTTTCTTAAGTAATTCATCGCCTTCCTTATGACCAAAACAATTGTTGACTAAGCGGAAACTATCGACGTCGACCATCAATAAAGCACCGCCATAATTATTAGGGCGATTCTTTAAAAACGTCTCGATTTTATCGATCATGTAACGGCGGTTGAACAATCCTGTCAGCGGGTCTTTATTTATTTCTTCGATCAGGGCATAGCGTTCTTTTTCTGCAATTAAAGCATTTTCCTTTTGCTTGGTGATATCTTGGCTAATTCCGATCGCTTTGATTAGATTTTCGTTTTCATCGAATATATTAGTGCAGGTAATGCGATACCAAGCGACATCGTTAATTCCGCTATCCTGACTTATTACCATTGCAATTTCCGTTTCGACGAAAGGTTCACCGTCATCAAGCAGTTTAAAAATATTACGCATATCCTCAATCGAGCGGGGGTGAATATATCCGGCACTAATTATAGATTCAGGCATGTTAAAAGTAACGTCCGCAAGAAAGAAAAAAGTATCATTACTGGCAATATCACGACGCCAACTCTTTTCATAGCTATCATATTCAAAGATGCCGCATTTATGAAATGGTTTCGTAAGCCGAACCCGCTCATCTTTTAGCTTGATTTGCTTCTCTTTTTGCAGAACCTCTGATTTATCAATAACTAAGCAGTTAAAGCCAATGTGTTCGCCTTTTACATCAACCAGTTTCGATGTATAGAGACGGAAACGTCCGCTTTTACTGCTTATATCGGTAATATCATTGACACTTTCTTTGAAATGCTTGATATTATAGTTATCAGAATTATCGACACCGACGATGTTAAGAGGTTGACCAATCAGCGCATCCTCATCTTTGTTCGTAAACTCAATGCCGGCTTTATTGGCGAAAATAACCTTCATTTCTGAATCGGTCACGAAGAAGGGAAGCGGTAATGTATCAATAAGAGTTTGGCAACATACGTTTTCAAAAATTTCAGGCTGCATGCTCACTCCGTTTCTAGTTTATTAATCACATTTTCTCGTAAAAGCATCACCGCGGCGACACTTTTTATTGGTAAAAAAAGTATAACACATAAATACTTAACTGTCAAAACTGCCGCCGGCCTTTAATTCGGCGGCGGCAGTTTATGAATATTTATTTATTTACGTCTTACCAAATGGTGCGGCACCCCATTAACGAAGAGGGGCATCAACTCACCTGTAATCAGCGGACGCGCATATTTCAGGTATCCTTCGTTCAAATTGCGGCCGTCTTCGGTAATCCATTCCGCCGGAATCGGACGCTCGACATTGGCGATATGGTGAACATCATAAGCGCTTGTTCCGCACTGATAAGGCTCGTCACCATTACGGTCAAGCGTAATCATCATTCCTGTTTTGCCTTCATTGGCGGCTAAAACAGCGTCATGCCCGACTTGAAAAGCTTCATTTATATCCGTCAAAGAAGCAATATGGGTTGCTGAACGCTGTAAAGTAGAGAACTCAACCGCGCGGGTTTTTAATCCTGTCGCTTCCGCAACCTTGTGAGCCAACAAAGCGGCACAACCCGACAACTGCTTATGCCCGAAAGCGTCAACGAAGTCCGAAGCATGTCCGATTTCACAAACAAAAGTACCGTCCGCTAACTTGATTCCTTCTGAAACAGCGATAACCACCGAGTGTTTCGTCGCCGCCAAATGCTTGACATGTTCCATAAAAGCATCCATATCAAAAGTGATTTCTGGTAAATAGATAGCATCAGGACCGATACAGTCGTCGCCTTTCGACAAAGCGGCGGCGGCGGTCAGCCATCCTGCATGTCGTCCCATGATTTCAACGATCAAAATCGTTGGTTTTTCAATACCGAAAGATTCGTTGTCACGAATGATTTCTTTCATACTGGTCGCAATATATTTCGCCGCCGAACCATAACCCGGGCAATGGTCAGTGATCGGAAGGTCATTATCGATTGTTTTGGGTACGCCCATGAAACGTTGTCTTTTACCGTGCGCAGCGGCATAATCGGATAACATTTTGATGGTGTCCATCGAATCATTGCCGCCGCAATAAAAGAGCGCTTCAATATCATATTTATCCATTACTTCAAAAGCTTTTTCATAGATAGCTTCATTGCCTTCGATTTTCGGCATTTTATAACGGCAGGAACCAAGAAAAGCCGACGGGGTTCTTTTGAGTAATTCGATTTTCGTGTCGTCATAAAGGTATTCACCCAAATCGCAAAGCTCACCTTTAAGAAAACCCTGAATCCCGTGAACCATGCCGTATACCTTTTCTACCCCCAGCTTTTTGGCGGCGGTATATACCCCGGCGACTGACGAGTTGATTACAGCGGTGGGTCCGCCTGATTGTCCTACTACAATGTTACCTTTCATTGATGTTTCTCCTTAATTTATATTTTTATTTAATCGCTTGCCAATATCGGCGAATTTCACACTTCTTCCGGAACAAGAATCTTCTTCTTTATAACCCTCTTTAACCCTGTATGATTGCGGCCTTCAATGACGATCGTATTTATCCCGGGATTCAAAACCAATGTCGCTGTCCATGCCCCGGCGCGGGGATTCACTTCTTTATCATTGACGAAAACTTTCGGGTTAATATCGTTTTCATCATTTATCGTTCCCGAAATACGGCAATGAGTGGCGGATATCTGCTTAATCTCATTATCGATTGTGACAGTCGGCGGTGAAGGCAGGAAAACTACCTGACGCGTAAAACTAATCACTGTCCGCCCGCCAATATCAATACTAATCGGTATTTCCGCTTTATCTGTACGGATATTCGTCTTATAGCGGAACGTTTTATCATTAACAGGGACAATTTTACTATGTATGCGGATGTCCATCTTGTTATGGTCGAAATTCTCTAAATGACCGATAAATTCCATCTGACGGCTGGTGATAATCGGGCCGATTCCTTCGAAGACAATCTCGGGGGCTAAGGGGTGCTGCTCAACCAATTTACGGATAACGGTTTTACGCAAACCGCCGTCAAAAACCATAATATCAATATTATTAGTACCCTGCTTTAAGTTAAAGTTCGTTTCCCACTTACCATCAGGCGATATTTCAATAACCTCACCGTTTATTTTCAGCGTCAGGATGCTTTTATGCTGATTTACATCTAAAGCTGTTCCTGAGATAACGATTTTCGAAGCTTTCGTTACGTCGGGCAAATCATCAACAGTAAGTTTCGGGGGTAAAAAACCACAAAAGATTGAACGGACTTCCTTCGCTAACGCACCGCCTTCATCAGCCAAAACGATTTCGAAATCATTCGCCCCATCATCAAGAGGCAGCGAGACCATGAATTTCCCGTTTAGGATTTTTTGTTCTTCACTATTAATAAATAGTTGGAGATTCGGTATGGTTGAATTGATAACCCCGGCAATGACCATCTTTTTATTCGTGGTCGCAACGGGACAGCTGGTGATTTCAATCAGGGATTTTTCCGCTACTGCTGGTTCCATGGTAATCCTCCTATATTCATGATAAATGTCTCAAACTAAGTGGAAATTTGAGACATTTAATATCGTACCATATTTAGCGTTCAGTGTCAAAATCTTTATACAATATTATGTCAATAAACGTAAAGCCAACCCGCCTGATTGTTTCGCGTGTGCCTGCATCGCTTCATTCGTTTTCGCCAGAATATTTTGAAGTGAGAATTTAACCATTTCCTGTGCCATATCAGTATCACGAACTGCTGATTCGGCGGCGGTCGTGTTTTCGGTTGTGTTCTTCAAACTGCTGATCGTATTACCCAAACGGTTCTGTGTGGCACCCATATCAGAGCGCATCGTAGCGACATTCTTCATCGCCCCTTTGATAAAGTCTAATGTTTCGGCTATCTGCGATTTATTACCGATATCAAATGTACCGTTTCCGCTCAATGACGCCCAATCCATTTTTCCGATATTAATGCTTATTTGGTTGCCGTCGGTAACTTCCGCGCCAACCTGTATTCTCTTGCCGTCGGCAAAACTGCCGTCCAGTAATTTCTGACCGTTGAAAGTAGTGGTTTCAGCAACGCGGTCAATTTCACTCCGCAGGGCGTTCATTTCGGATTTAATGCTGTATTTGTCCTCCGCAGATAAGGTTTCATTACCAGCTTTAACCGCCAGTTCATTCATGCGTCCGAGCATATCGCTTACTTGACCCATCGCACCTTCGGCGGTCTGGATACTTGATATACCGCTTTGCGCATTCGCTGTCGCTTCGCTGAGAGCAAATATCTGACGGCGCATCTTTTCGGATATCGCAAGTCCTGACGCATCATCAGCCGCGCGGTTGATTTTAAAGCCGGATGATAGTTTCTCCTTTGTTTTCGCCTTAGCGATTTGATTCGCGTCATTCGCCCTATTCGCATTCATTGCGTTTACATTATTCTTAATGACCATAGGCAACTTCCTTTCTTGGTTAAGAAAACTTACCAAAAATGTAAGCATTCCGAGAGCTACGCATTAAAAGCGTAGTTATAAATTATTGGTTTCATTATACCACTAACCGCTGTTTTTAACAACGTTTTTGCGAAAAATTGGTAAATTTGCGCGGAAAGGGGTGGGGGGTGGTGAAATATTACTAGTTGTTGGTTGGTTTTTTGGTGGGGTATTTGAAGAGTTTTACTAAATTTTATTTTGACTAAAGCAAAAGTATCGGATTCCGACATCTTATGTTTTCGAAATGCCTTACTCCGTTTAGTACAGTAAATCAAATTAACCCTTCATACTTATAATTTAAAAAACTTATACCTTTTTTTCTTTTTTACTGACCAGATAATTGGATCTACAACTGCTTTTGGGCATAAATTTCCAGTGTTATTTTCTATATCATCAAAACCAGTTGATGATACAAAAAATGTTCATAACATTCACAATTTTTACTAAAATATTTAATTAATCTATTAAATTTTTCAATGATAAGGTTTTCATCAATTTTATATTTATTTAACAAATCTGATTTCATAAATAATAAAACTATAGGGATACCAATAGGGTTATTAAAACTTTCATTTTCTTCGTTTTGTAACAAATTCAACATTGCTATTATCTTTTTTTCAATATCTGTAACATACTCATCATTAATAGTTTTATATTCATTTTTATTAATTGTTCGCGCAAGATCAATAACAAAAAAAACTATATCACTTTTTTTTACATGATTGTAAAATCCTGCTTTATGAAAATATTCTACTAACTCGTGCTTATATTTTTCACCTGCAAAATCTGTAATCTCAAGTTTATAATTTTTGTTTCTATGCAAACTCAACTTAGCATGATAAGTAAACATTCCTGAATAGGGTGTAGATTCAGGCCATGTGCCACTATTCAATAATGCATAATCATCCAACACTCTTTCAGTTGTATCTGTACCATACATGCTAAATCTTACATTTTCATACTCATTATTATTAATTAGTAATTCATTAAATAAAACAGTTGTATATACTGTCTTACCCGATTTATCAAGACCAATCAATGATAATCTCAAAGTTGGAGGTGTTTGTGCAAATATTTTCAAAAAGAGAATTGCAACAGTCATTGTCGGTACAGTAAATGCAACATACATCAATATATTCGATATTTCAGACGACTCGAAAATAAATTGCGCCATAATTGCGATAACCACCGATAAAATCGGAAGCAAAAACGTAATTATATCTTTAGTGTTAATTTTTGAGCGTTTTGTCATTATTAAAAAACCTCCAATTTATATCGTATCCGCGCTATTTCTGCTAAAAAAATAGCAACACAGCTAGCTAATATCGTTACCCATCTTATTATATGAAGTTGAGGTTCAGATGTTATTTGCATATAATTTCCAATTTTATATTCATTTCCAATAATTGATGTACGATACTCAATAATAGAAACTTCATATACCGATATTCCGTATAAAATCATGAAAATAATTAAAGCCATTAAATAAGGCATAAATAATTCATTTTTTACAGTCGCATATTTAGATTTCTTAATATAGATCAAATACACAAAAAAATACATAGCAACAGAAAATGCTATATCAGATGACACAAACATTTCAATACTGGTTTGGCCTCCCCAAGCAATTATTTTTATTCCTGTACATAAGATACATGAAACAAATGGTACAATTATACTTTTCAAGCAATCATTAACGCCTTTTAACAGTCTACTATTTATCATATTTTCTTAATCCTACTTAGTATTTATTCGAAATATAGAGCAAACTAATTAGTACGAGGTTCACCATTTACGATTTCATATTGTAATCCATTTTCACTATAATATGTTCCATTCCATCGTTTATTATCTCTAAACTCACCAATAAATATATCACCATTTACAAACTCAAATGTTCCTTGCCCTTCAAAGTTACCATCAACTATATCACCCTTATATGTCCCCTCCCAACCATTACTTAAATCAAACCATCCATAAAATTCTCCATAACCATGTCGTTGATCATTATCATAAGAACCCTCATACCTTTTATTATCTTTCCATGTATACAAACTTTTTTCTCCATGTTTTTTATCATTTTTCCATTCACCCTCGTATACATCACCATTATGATAGCGCATAATTCCAAATCCCGATTTCACACCTTCAACCCAATTACCGCAATACTCATCATTGTTAGTATAAACCATTGTTCCTTCGCCATTTGGAATCATGGTTTCAGGATTCATATACCCAGTATATGTTGAATTTTCATAAGAATAATTCGATTTATAAAAATTTGATGTTGGGCTAATAGGATTTAGTTTACCTACTTCATTCGTATCAATAGATATAGTTTCATCTTTAGAATCTATTTCATAGTTACTAAAATAAATAAATATACCTATAATTGATAAAATAAACCCTACAATACCCACAATAAAAAAAACTCTTCCTTTTATTCCCTTATAATTTTTCAAACCATAAATACGCCAATCAAGCCAACCTTTAAAAGACATTCCTAAAGAAGTTGTCAAAAATAAAACAATTGTTATAATATAACTTAACATTGCAATTTCATTCAACGAATCCATTTACTACCTCCAAATAATCTTATACATTTAGGTAATTGCTAAACTCTTCACCTCACATAAATACTGGAATCTTTCTTTTGTCAAACCATACGACTTATTTTACCTCTAATTGTTAGATAACTATCAAAAATAAATCTTTTCAAATTATTCCATTTAAGCTTCGCAAACGTATTAGATGTATTGAAGATTTTAGAGCACGGTATCAAGTAGTTGTTCTTTGTTATAGATTTTTGTTATCTTAACTGTGATGTCGACGGTACGACATTTACAATACATTGTCTATGGTAGTCACCATCTTCTGTAGTGATAGTTATTGTCGCTGTTCCTACCGATATCCCTATCACTAGACCATCATTATTTACAACTGCAATACTCTCATTGCTACTTTTCCATTTTACTTTCTTATTTGTAGCATTCAATGGTAAGATTATTGCAGATATAAGTTTATCGTCCCCCACCTCCAATGTAATCCCCACTCTATACGCGTTAAATAGTACATCTAAATCGGGTATGATTATTGATACACTACTTACGGGAATACTCTTCGGTAACACTGTAACATTACATGACGCTATGTAATCACCATCCTCGGTAGTCGCTGTTAGAGTTGCCAATCCTGCTGATACACCTGTCACAAAACAGCCATCTATTAGAAAATCGGAAGCAAAGTTTATCGCTACAATATTTTCGTCGTTACTTTTCCAAATCACTTTCTTGTTTGAAGCATTCGAGGGTTCAATCTCCATTCTAATGAATCCTCTGTCATTCAATCCTAATGTTAACTCCTTATCAACATTTAATCCACTTACAGAAATATCATTTGTCGGTAAAACAGTAACTCTACAGCTTGTAGAATGATTTCCGTCTTCGGTTGAAACAGTAATAGTAGCCGTTCCTAATGATATTCCTGTAATATAATCTTCATTTATAGCAACAATGTTTTCATCGCTACTTCTCCATGTCACCGTTTTATTCGAAGCATTTAATGGATCAATTATTTCCTTAACAATTAAATTAATATAGCTTTCCTCTCCCAAACCTATTTTGATATCATCTTCAAGAAATGATACCCCTCTAACCGCGATTTTATTTGGTAATACAACAACAGTACATTCGGCAGTAAAATGACCGTTTTCTGTAAACGCTTTAATAGTCGCGGTTCCTGCCGATATACCTGTAACCCAACCGCCATTGCGACCACCACCATCGCTTACAACCACAACACTTTCATCACTGCTTACCCATGTTACATTACTATTTGAAGCATTATGAGGCTCAACATTATCATATAGAGCAATACCATCTCCTAATCCTATTGTTACTTCATCATTCTTAATAAATATGTTACTTACAGAGATCGTTCTTAGAGCAGAATGCAAAATAGTTACACTTATTATTATGATAAACGCAATAATAGTAACTCCCCATTTAATAAACGGAGAACTTATAGAAGACTCACGAAACTTTTGTGAGTTGCAAACATCATCAGATTCGGCCAATACCTCATTCAGCATTGATTCTATTGAGGCATTGCAACTCGGGCAAAATTTTAGATTATTTTCGGATATTATCGGTAATTCGCTGTTACATTTTGCACATTTCATAATAGTCCTCACCTCTTTAAATTTAATTAATTAATAACTGATACTTACCTTATTACATATTCTCAACAAATACGGGATTTTACAAATTGTGAGTTCAAAACCAAACACATGCTTCTTAAATAGCTATAATGATATGATTAATCGAGTAGATTTCTGATTTGATTAATAGCATCTGGTAATAATAACGATTTTTTATAATCACTCATTAACATTATGAATTTTTCATTTGCTTCAGTACTATTCAATATCCAAACAGCACGATTTTCTTGAGCTATTTCTGTATCAAATGATCCTTTAGAAAATTCGTTAACATGCCACGGAAATACCGCGCCTAATCCAACTATATTTAATCTTTCACCATCAATACCAAATTCATTTTCAAGAGCGTCCTTAACCTTTTCTGACCGTCTTAATCCTAAATCAATATCACCATCTCCGCCTTTATTTGTTGTAGCTGTTGTACCTATAAGCCAAATTTTCTCTGCGGGAAATGTATCTAAATATATCTTTAGTGCATTTGCATACGGGCGCAATATATGCATTGCATTTTCTGGTTCTAAGAACTCTGCTTTACCAGCTTGAAATCCAATCATTTCACTACCCAAACGAATGTCAACGATTGGCGGAGATGGTAATTTCGGTTCTGGATCTGGTCCACTTGGTATATAATCAATCCTTGGCGGTATTACAATAATTGGGTCATTTGAAAAAGTTACAGCTGAAACAAAGGGGAATAACGAAAGTTCATCTTCGCTATAATGATTTGGTTTGTTCCATCCAGCGACACTTTCGAATAGAACTGTTTCTGCTCCGCTAAAAATAACTAATTGACTCCATAAATCTCTTATAAACTTTTTATCAGCAGTATTTAGTAATTGAGGTTCTGCCACCTCTGCTAATCCATCCTCAGTACCAATGAATGTTATATTTATTCCTGCTAAATCTGGCAAAACACCAACGCCCTCATAATCCTTTAATGGATTAATAATGGTTTCAATATTAGGTTTTGCCTTTGATAAATCCATACTCATTAGATTCAAATCGCCACTAGTTGATATACCTGTGTCAATAATGACAATATGCTTATTAGTAATACTTCTAACACTTGATGCAGATAGTGCATTTTTTGCTTCGCGCAATGCAGCTAACAAATCGTTTTCAGGATATTTAGCTGAAATATTACTATCTTTTATGAGTTCACTAACATTCTTTGTCCGACTTTGAATAGTATTTCGCAAAACAGAAGTGTTACGCGCATTCTCAATAAAAAATTCATGTTCTATTAAATCGATTTTAGACGGCGCACCATCCGATACAACGATTCCTATATATCCTCCATACACAGCTCTTTCTAAATAGCTTTCAATTGTATTGTATGCATCGTTTGGAATGCCCATTGCGTTTGCATGACGACCGATAACTATAATTACAGCCATCGGATCGTCATTCATAAAAAATTCA
>JGI24695J34938_10002704_pt1 | contig 13127 bp, 9 predicted proteins | sample TergutCo191P3_FD_34938 | JGI IMG/M metagenome (IMG submission 34938) | reverse complement strand
GTGAAAACCTGTTAAGTATGTCATGTTCAGATCCTCCCGGGCTGCAGCGCGATCACTGCTGTGTCTGGTTTTTTACAGAATCTGTTTTCTTCTTCATAACTGATTTTTTTGATCCTATCAATATGGAAATTGGTTCCAATACCGGAACATTTTCGCAGATAATTTTTATTATAACAGTCATCGGAACAGCAAGAACCATTCCTGTAAAACCCCAGATGTAACCCCAAATCGCCAGCGATATTAAAACCATCAGCGGAGAAAGCCCGACATTGTCTCCGATAATTTTTGGATCCAGTATGTTTCCAAGAATCATATTTGTAGCGACAACAACTATTACTACAAAAATGAACGGAGTCGGATCAGGCCAAAATTGAATTAACGCGAACAACGAAATGGCTGCTCCCGCGACAATGCTTCCAAGCGTTGGAATAAAGTTAAGCATAAACTGAATAATTGCCCAAACGATGGCGAATTCAAGTCCTACATAAAAAAAGGCGACAGCGAAAATTGCACCGTTCGCGAGAGAGATGATAAATTTCGCCGCAAGATATTTGGAGACTTGAGTTATTATGTCTTTTCCCATGCGTTCAATTTGGTGCATTTTTTCTCCGAACGCGACTTCTAATTTTAATCTGAAAAAGCCGGCTTCAAGGAGAATGAAAATTATAAATAAAACTACTATAATTGTACTGGAGATAAAACTAAAAAAGAATTTTGATGACGCGATGGCAAAATCGTTGACAATTAATTGTATTTCTTTCTGGTTCCAGAGATTCTGCCAGATGGAGAGCGCTTCATCATATTCCAGATCAAATAAATTCGCGATTTGCAAATATAATAAATGAATTTTTTCTTCGTACTGAGGATACTGTTCGACTATCATTTTCCCGGATGAAAAGAGAACCATTCCAAAAAGGTATATGCCGAAAATCACTATAGCGAAAATTATAAGGATAGATAAAATACGCGGGCAATGGATTTTATCAAGGATTTTTATAACCGGAAACATTACAAACGCGAGCAATACGGCAATTACAAAAGGCAGAATAATGGCTGAAGTGATTTTTAACACTGCCGCCGCGATAACGCTGCATACAAAGATCATCAGTAGTAAAATAGGCTGATTTGATGATAAACTGTTTTGCTTATCCATTATTCAATTATGTCATAAATAGCCGGTTTTAGCAATAAATTGCTTGACCCTCGGTATAATAATCACTATGTTAATATTAACTGATAATGCGGTCTGGATGAAATCAGCATGTGTTGTTTTCCGGAATATCATCTAAATAATCAGTCATCTCATGTTTGCTACTGACCTTTTATCAGCAATCCCCCGGGTTTCCTCACCTCCTTTTCCCGGGGGGTTTTTTTAATGCAGTGATAAAAAAACCGCTTAAAAAGCGGTTTTTTTGTTGTATATTACGGCGGAATTATTTAGAGCTGGAATCTCAGACCCATTGTAAAACCGAATCCCGGATCCATTATATTAAACATGCCTGTTAAATCGATTTTTATCACCGCTAAATTGAAAGAGATTCCCGCGTAAAGTCTCATATGGAAGTTATTTATTTCCCTAAATGATTCAAACCCGTTCGGACCGATGCCTGACACTCCGAATCCTTTTATCGCGTCATAAAATTCTTCGTCGATTGGGTCGCCGTCAACCTTGATTTCCGATTTCACCTGATAGCCGGCTTTTGACCATGCCCATCCCGCGCCGACGCCGGCATAGGGCGTTATTAATAATACCGGGAATGATACATGCGCTCTCAATTCCAAACTAGTTGTTTCCCATGAAAGGTCTAAATTGGGATCATCAAAACTTAATGTGTGGTCGCTGTTTGCTGAATCTTTAAAATCAAATGACTTCCCCATGCCGTTTGCTTTTGTTGAAACGCCGCCTGTCAGACGATTAAATGCAGCGCCTACAGAAAGTTTTACAGGTATAAGTTCGCTGTCTATAACCGCATACCGAATGTCTGCGCCTAATAGCTGATAATTTAAACCTACATTCATTCCAAGCCCGTTTACTACCGGGATACTGCTTGTTTTCATGTCTAAAAAACCGAACTTGAAACCAATATCAAATGGAATAATAAAACCGCCGATTCTGGCTTCCAGCGTATAACCGGGAAGCGGAAAACCGATAGGGAACTGTGACGGTATATTAAAACCAAGCATGTTTGCGACGCCGCTGACCGCTCCAATATTCATTGACGTTGATCCGAATGACAATCCAAATCCAAAATGCGGCGGAACTCCTATTAACTGCCCAATGTACGCGTCCGACCAGTTAAGTCCCATTGTGGAATTAAACGGCAATGCCTTCGCGATTGCGTCCGAAAATCCATCTACCGCTCCGGTTAAATCACTAATAGAAAAATCACTACTCTGTGAAAATACCGGACTTGCGGCTAATGCCAAAATAACTACAAATAATGTTAATATTCTTCCCATTTTCTCCATGTTATCCTCCTCAAAAGATGATCAATACTTACAGTTAAGTATAACATCATTTTTGGCGAAAAACCATGACTTGATTTTCACCTATTGACTAAACTGATATTATACTTATAATGACGAATTATAAGATTGTGTCACGCTGGAGATATATCTGTGGACAAAACATTACCATTGATGCTAAGAAGCCGGGCGAAGGAAAGTCCAGATGTCCTTATTCAATATTATAAAGATAAAGAAGGCAAATACTGTTCACGTACATACCGGCAGTTTTATGAAAAAGTGTGTGATTTGGCAGCCGGTCTTTTAGAACTCGGTATTAACCGCGGGGATAAAGTTGGATTGATTGCCGATAACCGCCAGGAATGGATGGTAACCGATTTTGGCATTCTTTCGATAGGCGCTGTTGATGTTCCGCGGGGAAGTGACGCGACAACCCAGGAACTTACTTATATATTAAATTTTACAGAATGCGCTGTTGTCTTTGCGGAAAATCAAAAACAGGTTGAAAAAATAATTTCATGCAAGGCTGGTCTTCCGGCTCTTAAAACAGTTATCTCTTTTGATCCTGTAGATAACGAAATCGAGGATGTATGCAGAAACGCCGGAGTTGACGTGCTGTATTTTACCGATTTAATCGCGAGAGGGCAGAAACGCGAATATAAAAATTCCAGCGAAGTTGAAGCCGAAATGGATAAAAGCGACGGTGAAGATATTGCCACTATTATTTTTACATCCGGCACTACAGGCGAACCCAAAGGCGTAATGCTGCGGCATAGAAATTTTTTATGCCAGCTTCCTCACTTTAGTCTAATCTTTGAACTTAAACCCGGCGATATTTGGCTTTCCATGCTGCCGGTCTGGCATGTGTACGAGCGGCTTATGGAATACGCCATTTTTTATTATGTGACATCTATCGCTTATTCAAAGCCAATCGGGCAGGTATTGATGGAAGATTTTAAAGCAATCCGCCCTAACTGGATGGTCAGCGTTCCCCGCGTTTGGGAAGCGATTATGGACGGCATTAACCGTATTGTAAAATCCAAAAGCGGTCTTTCAAAAAAACTATTCGATATGTCAGTTTCATTATCAATGATGTTTACTTATTTCAAAGATATGACATTCGGGCTTCTTCCCAATTTTCACGGACGCATCCGCGCTCTGGACGCGGTTGTTGGTTTTTTCCCGTGGCTCCTGCTTCTTCCCGTGTACGGGCTTTCGTACTTGATTATTTTCAGAAGGATAAAACGTTTTTTTGGCGGACGGTTTAAAGCCGGCATTTCAGGCGGCGGTTCGCTTCCGTATAAAGTAGACATGTTCTTTAATTCGATTGGCATACGTCTTCAGGAAGGGTACGGACTTACAGAAACCGCCCCTCTTGTTTCAGTGCGGCAGAGCAAACGTTCCCGCCGCGGAACAATCGGACAGGTGCTGCCGAAAACAGATGTCAAAATCATTGACAAAAAAGGCAGGCAAATGCCGCCCGGACGCAACGGAATTATCCACGTAAAAGGCGATCAGGTGATGAAAGGTTATTACCAGAAGCCCGAAGCCACCGCCGCTGTATTATCCGAAGATGGCTGGTTTAACACAGGCGATATAGGAATGCTTACGCATAACTATGAATTGCGCATAACAGGCCGTGAGAAAGACACCATCGTTCTGCGCGGCGGCGAAAACGTTGAACCTGTTCCTATTGAGTGCAAGTTAAGGGAAAGCTCTTTTATTCAGCAGTGTATGGTAGCGGGACAGGATCAAAAATATTTAGCGGCGCTCATCATTCCAAATCAGCAGGCGATTATGGATTATGCCGAAGAGAATTCAATTCCCATCGTTGATTACGAACTATTGCTTCAGCAGGCGGAAATAATAGAATTAATCGGCAGTGAAATCTCTGAATTTATAAGTTTAAAAAACGGTTTTAAATCATTCGAGAGAATTATCAAGTTTGTTATTAATTCAAGACCTTTTGAAACAGGAAAAGAGCTTTCCGGCAAAGGCGAGCTTGTTCGCGCCAGGATAATGGAAACTTACGGGAAAGCAATTAATAAACTGTTTAAATAATTTTCAAATTTAATTATTTCCTGACCCGCTGACATACCCTTATTGACCATTTCACTCGTTGTGTAATACCATGAATTGCTCTGCGTCAGGAACCGTGCGAGCAGGCGCCGCCTAACCCCGCCAGGTCCGGAAGGAAGCAACGGTAAGCGGAGGCCTGTTGCGCCGCGGCCCTCCTGACGCGGGGTGTTTTTTTCTTACCTAAAAAATACCGGTTATCGTGATTTCCGAGCCTCTGGCTTTTTAATATTATAATATGGTAAACTATCCGCATGGCAGATCGATTCGAAGTTACCGCCTCTAAATACAGACCTAAAACTTTTGATGAACTCGCGGGGCAGGAATTTGTTGTCTCTACCATTAAAAATTCTCTGAAGAACGGACAAATCGCTCATGCCTATCTTTTTTCCGGACCTCGGGGCTGCGGCAAAACAAGCGCCGCGCGAATTCTCGCGCGCTCTCTTAACTGCGCTTCGAATAACGGCGGGGGTGAACCGTGCGGAACCTGCGATAACTGCCGCGCGATAAGTCAGGGCGCCAGCATGGATGTGCTTGAAATTGACGGCGCTTCCAACAACTCTGTAAATGATGTGCGGCAAATCAAAGACGAAGTTCTTTTTCCTCCTCAGGCAGGACGTTACAAAGTTTACATCATTGACGAAGTGCATATGCTCTCGGGGAGCGCCTTTAACGCTCTTTTAAAAACTATCGAAGAGCCGCCGCCATACATCGTTTTTATTTTCGCGACAACAGAACTGCACAAAGTTCCCGCTACAATTAAAAGCCGCTGCCAGCAGTTTAATTTCAGATTAATATCTTACGAAACAATTCAGGAGATACTAAAAAAAATCTGCGCCGAAAATAATATTAAGGCTGAGGATGAAGCGCTTTTCTGGATAGCGAGAGAATCGACAGGCAGTATGAGAGACGCCTTCACATTGTTTGATCAGGTTGTATCATTTTCAGAAGGCAGTATCAGAAGCGATCTAATCCGCGAAAAGCTCGGTATTATCGGTCTTGAAAAGCTTAACGCGCTTGCGGAAGCGTGCGCCTCAAATGACGCGCCGTCAGCTTTCGCGCTTACTGATGAAATCCTTGACAGCGGAGCCGCGATTGAACAGTTTATCATCGATCTTACAGGATATTACCGCAGTCTTCTGCTGCTTAAAAACGGCATTACAAGGGAATCAATTTTAGGATACCGTCCCGCTTTATTTTCCGCCAAAGTTTTGGAAACATATGATTCTATCCGCCTTGAACAGGCGCTTGATATTTTGCTTGATTGCTACCGGAATGTCCGTTACTCTGTCTCTGCGCGTTTTGAACTTGAAGCTTCAGTTTCAAAACTTGTCTGGTTAAGCAAATGGGTGTCTCCCTCGGAGTTAAAAGAAGCGATAGATATTGCCCGCAGCGTACTTGGAAATCACAGCGGCGCGGTAAGCGGCGTTTCAAGGCAGTCTGCAAATGAACAAACGCGAAGCGCGGCGGAATTTCCCGCGCAGAACGAGTCATCGAAAAACTCTTCATCAAATCATCCGCGCGTTGTTCCATCCTCAGGCGATGATCGTTCCCTTACCGATGAGTTTCACAGAATGGTCGCCGCAAAGACCAGCGGCTTCGCGTCTGAATCAGCATCAATAGATGACGAACCTCCTATGTGGGACAGCGTTAATAAAAACGAAAGCGCTGTCAATACTGAAGGCGCTGCTAATGCATCGAGCGCTGCTAATGCAGCTAACGCGGTTAACACAACGGGCGCCAATCCGCCTCAAGTTGATAATGTATTATCAGTTATACCAGGAACAGTTGTTCCATAAAATTACGGAGAGTGTATGAATTTAAATCCATTTGACATATTAAAAAACGCGCAGAAAATTCAGGAGCAAATGAGCGGCTTTCAGGAAAAACTCGGCGCTATTACAGCGACAGGAACTGCAGCCGCCGGTCTTGTAGAAATCGACATTAACGGAAAAATGGAAGTGCTTGCTGTGCGCATAACGCCGCAGGCACTGGACGATGTAGAAATGCTTCAGGACTTAATAATGGCTGCTTTCACAGACGGCATGGCAAAAGTAAAAGAAGAAATTAACGGACAGGTCGGCGCAATGGCAGGCGGTTTAAACATGGCTGGTTTTCCCGGGACTAATTGACCAGGTAATTTGATTACCATACGGCGGATTTGGATGGTAACATTAACCGCGTTTGCGTTTCTTGCGTGTGAATCTTAAATATTCTCTTTCAGATTTTCGGAACCTTCGGTAAGCGCGCTGAAACCAAATTCAAAATTTCCGGCTTTGATTTCATTCGCAAGTTTCTTTGCGGCTTCTGATGTTTCCGGCGCTTCTTCTTCGGCGGCTTTCGCGTTTTCCTTGGCTTCTTCTTCTGCGTTCAATTGCGCCACTTTTATCGCGCGGCGGGATTGTTCCGCCAATAGAGCGTTACGGTTTGGAGCCGTGCTGCCCTGATTGAATTGCTGTCTTTGCTTCTCAGTGATATTTGCCGTAGTCACATAATTACGCGCATTTTTTGCTTTTGGTTTTTGATTTAGAATAAACCGGCTTGTGTCTACTTCCGGTATTATTTTTTCTATTTTAGCGTTCTTGTCGCTTTTTAAATGAAGAACATCCTGGACTGACAATATTTTTATATCTTCCGTTTCCATAACACATTCTATACTTTATTTTTCCATAAATCAAGCGCTAATTATACTTTGACCCTGCCTCTAAAACTGCGCGATAGAGTGAGTTTATCAATATATTCAATGTTGCCGCCGACAGGCATTCCTGATGCAAGGCGCGATATTTCTACAGGATAATCTTTGAGCGTTTTCTGCAAATACAGCGCGGTTGTGTCGCCTTCGACTGTAGGATTCAGCGCGAGAATAATTTCTTTAACAGTTCCTTTGCTCAAACGGCTGATTAATTTATCAATGGAAAGATTCGCCGGAGTTACTCCTTCCAGCGGAGCGATCAATCCGCCGAGAACATGATAAACGCCTGTGAACTCGCGTCCTTCTTCAATTATGCGCATGTCCTGCGCGGATTCAATTACGCATATAATTGATTTGTCCCGTCTTTCATCAGAACAGATAAAGCAAGGATCTGTTTCAGTAAATCCTCCGCAAACACTGCAGCGTTTTATTGCCTGATGAAGATCCGTTAATTCCTTTGCCAGCGTTTGCGCAAGAGCGGGACTTGAATCCAAAATGTGGTATGTAATCCGTCCTGCGCTCTTTTTCCCAATTCCCGGCAGTTTTGAAAACAATGTTACCAGCCTGTCAATGGCAGTATGACTCATAAAGCTTCCTCTCTTGTTTTAATCCGCGCTAATCCGTGTTCCATGTAAACCATTGCGTTTAATGAAAATTCCCCCATGAATTTCCAATTTCAACTGTTACGCGCAACGGAATGTCCAAGGTTACCGCTTGTTCCATTTCTGTTTTTACAAGAACCGCTGTTTTTTCCGCGTCTTCTTCGGGGCATTCAAGTATCAATTCATCGTGAACCTGCAGAAGCAGGCGGGTGCTGCTTTTCTGCGAGGCGAGTTTTTTGTCCAGATTGAGCATCGCGGTCTTCACAATGTCGGCGGCTGACCCTTGAATCGGAGTGTTTACAGCGATTCTTTCCGCGGCTGATTTTTCCGTTTTGTTATGTGAATTTATCGCCGGAATATAACGTCTGCGTCCGGAAATTGTCGTAACGTAACCGCATTGTTCTGTTTTTTTTATGGTGTCTTCTATAAACTGCCGTACGCCTGAATATGTTTTAAAATACGCGCCGATAAATTTTTGCGCCTCGGTCCTGCTGATATCCAGTTCATTGGAAAGACGGAATGCGCTCATACCGTAAATTACGCCGAAGTTGATTATTTTCGCCATGCGTCTTTGATCGTTTTTTACATCTTCTTCATTGACGCCGAAGATCAGCGCGGCGGTTCTGGTGTGCACGTCTTTTTCATCTTTAAACGCGGAAACAAGATTTTCATCGCGGGAAAGATGAGCCAGCACGACCAGCTCTATCTGGCTGTAATCCGCTGATATTAGCACATAACCAGGCTTCGCAGTAAACGCTTCCCTTATGCGCCTGCCTTCTTCGGCGCGAATGGGAATATTTTGAAGATTAGGTTCTCTGCTTGAAAGACGCCCTGTAGCTGTTCCTGTCTGCACAAAATTTGTGTGAAGGCGGCTTTCGCTGTCTGCCATGTCAGCTAACGTATCAACGTATGTTGATTTTAATTTTGACAGGGTACGGTGGCGAAGGATTAAAGCGGGAACAGGGTCTTCGCGCGCAAGTTCTTCAAGAACGGCGACATCAGTAGAGTAGCCGGTTTTTGTTTTTTTCCCGGGGTTTAATTTACGCTCAGTAAAAAGAACTTCCTGAAGCTGTTTAGTGGAAGACAAGTTAAACTCATGTCCTACAGTTTTCCATGTTTCCGCCTGAATTTTTTCAAGTTCCGCCGCCAGTTCCTTTCCGTATTCGATTAACGCTTTTGGATTGATTCTGATTCCTTCGCCTTCCATTTCCGCAAGGATAGGAAGAAGCGGCATCTCAATATTTTCCAAAAGACCGATTGAATCTGTTTTTCTCAGTATCGGCTCAAGATAATGTTTCAGCCTTAAGCAATAATCAGCATCTTCTCCTGAATATTTTACCGCGGTTTCAAGAGAGACAGAATCGAAAGATGAACCTTTCGGCACAATGTCAGAGTATTTAACCGGCGTGCAGTCAAAAGCGTACGAGGCAAGCGAATCAAGCGAGTAGTTATTGCGTTCGGGATCAGAAAGCCACGCCGCTGTCATTGTGTCCCAAATTTTACACCGCCAGCGGTCACAGTTCCAGCCGCGGCTTACCTTGTAATCAAATTTAGCGTTATGCGCAACAATTGTCATTGATGTATCTTGAAAAAGAGGGATAAGAAGAGCGCGGACTTTTTCCGGATCAAGAAAATTGCTGTCTTTGACTGATCCGTCTTCGCTTACGCCGTGCGCGGCGACAGGCGCGTAAAAAGCTTCTTTGGGTTTAATTGCCATTGATACGCCGATGGGACGGGAATTCCATGCGTCAAGAGAATCAGTTTCAAAATCCAGCGCTAAAAGTTTTTGTTTTTTCGCTTCTTCTAAAAACAATTTTAATTCATCAAGATCAAGAATCGCTTTATAAATGCCGCCGCCTGTTAAAGACGGATCAGCCGTGCCAAAACCCGCAGTATCGATCTGATTATGATTTTCGTTCGCGGAAACATTTTTTTGTTCGTGATTATTCGTTAAGGAACCGGAGATTCCGTCTCTCTGCAATGAATTTGGTTCCAGTTGTTTCGCGCTTTGCCTTATGCCTTCGCGCATAAGAATTTCCGCGCCTGCGCTGCGGTTCAAGTTCTCGACAGAAAGATCGTCAATGTTTTTTACCGGTAATTCAACATCATCTTTCAGCCGGATTAGCGACTGCGAAAAATAAGCGCTTTCTTTTCCTTCTGCGATTTTTTTTCCTGTTGATCCTTCAATAGCGGCGATGTTTTTATAAATTTCATCAAGAGAGCCGTAACGCGCCATTAATTTGGCTGCTGTTTTTTCACCGATTCCTTTAACGCCGGGAACATTGTCCGAACTGTCTCCTGTAAGTGAAAGTAGGTCGAGAATTTTGTTTGGTTCAACTCCCCACTCGCTTTTTACTTTGTCAGCACCGACAAGTTCCCATGACGGACCTGAATTACTGCCGCTTGTTTCACTCTTGTTTGTCTTTGCAGGACGCAGTTCAAAAATTCCTGAGCCAACAAGCTGTAATAAATCTTTGTCAGATGAAAGTATATAACACTGCCTGTTTTCGCCGCGGCATTTTTCCGCGAGAGTAGCTATAATATCATCAGCTTCAAAACCATCCGCTTTTAAGAGCGGAACTCCAAGCGCGGTTAAAAATTCTTCTACTAACGGAACCTGTTCATGCAAATCATCAGGAGTTTTTTGCCTGTTTGCTTTATATTCGCTGTACATTTTATGACGGAATGTCGGAGTCTTTGAATCAAAAATCGCGGCAAGGCGAAGAGGTTTATGAAGTTTTTCAAGCGGTTTTCCGCTGTTGTCTGCGGCTGGAGCTCCTTCGTTTAAAATTGAAACAACAGCGCGGGCAAATCCAAACAGCGCTGAAACATTTTTACCTGAACTGTTGCGAAGAGGATGAGTTAGAAACGCGAAATATGAACGGTATATTAAACCATATGAATCTATCAAATAGAGAGGGGCTTTTTCATTCATTGCATTATGATAACATAAATATTATTCGGTGTCAGTCGGCGGTTGACACCTTTTCAAGTCTTTCAATATATGCGATAATAGTTTTATGAGTGAAAATTCCGGTGATAAAAAAGATAATGGTCCTAAGTTTCCGTTCGGCGGAGGCAATATGCCCGATTTTAAGGGATTCGGCGGAAAATATTTAATTATTTATATTGTAGTTCTTTTTGTTTTAATTAGTCTTTTTAATTATGTTTTTTTAAGTAAAGTAAATCCCGCGATTGATTATTCTGAATTTAAATATCTAATTACATCAGGTGTAATTAAACGAGTTGATATGACAGGCCCTTATTATACAGGTTATACCAATCCTGATAAAAAAGAATCAAGGTCTCCTATTTCATTATCACGCGATTATAGCCAGCAGGACATGGTGTACCGTACAGTTCCTGTTCATTATGATGAAAGTTTCATCAAACTGCTTGATGAAAAAAATATTTCTTACGGCGCGCAGTCAAGCGAAGGAAATAAAGTATTAAATTTTATTTTTAGCTGGGTTCTGCCGATCGCTTTCTTTATAATTATCTGGCGTTTTGTTTTAAGGCGGCTGGGAAATATGGGAGGCAATGTTCTTTCTATAGGGCAGAACCGCGCGGTCATTGTCGCGGAGGGCGATATTACTACGCGCTTTAACGATGTCGCGGGCGTCGATGAAGCAAAAGAAGAACTTGTTGAAGTTGTCGATTTTTTAAAGAGTCCTGAAAAATATAAAGAGATAGGCGGAAAAATTCCCAAAGGCGTACTCCTTGTCGGTCCTCCGGGAACAGGCAAAACGCTTCTTGCGCGCGCTGTCGCCGGAGAAGCCGGCGTCGCTTTTTTCCGCATGAGCGGAGCTGACTTTGTTGAAATGTTTGTCGGCGTTGGAGCCGCGCGCGTTCGTGATTTATTTAAGCAGGCAAGAAATAAAGCGCCTTGCATTATTTTTATTGACGAGTTAGACGCCATCGGAAAAAGCAGAATCAATAACATCGCAGGCGGAAATGATGAACGTGAGCAAACTCTCAATCAGCTTCTTGTTGAGATGGACGGATTTGACGGCACAAGCGGTCTTATTATTCTCGCCGCGACAAACAGACCGGACGTTTTGGACCCCGCTCTTCTTCGTCCCGGCAGATTTGATCGTCAGGTGTTAGTTGACAGACCTGACCTTAAAGGAAGGGAAGCCATTTTAAGGATACATTCAAAACCTGTAAAGCTTGATCCCGCTGTTGATTTGGAAATTGTCGCGCGCGTAACATCAGGTTTTTCCGGCGCGGATTTGGCGAACATTGTAAATGAAGCGGCGCTTTTGGCGGTCAGAGCGGGGCGGAAAATGGTAGCGCAGCGTGATTTTGATGAAGCGATTGAAAAAACTGTAGCAGGTTTGCAGAAAAAGACCCGCGTATTAAAACCCAGAGAGAGAAGACTTACAGCTTACCATGAAGCCGGACACGCGATAATCGCCGCCTATACACCTAACGCAGATCCCGTAACAAAGATTTCTATAATACCGCGCGGTTACGCGCTTGGCTATACAATGCAGCTTCCGCTTGAAGATCGTTATACTGTGACAAAAGCGGATCTATTGGGAAAGATAGATATTCTTTTAGGCGGACGAATCGCGGAAGAAATGATTTCAGGCGAATATTCCACAGGCGCGGCAAGCGATTTAACAAAAGCGACAGACATCGCGCGCAAGATGATTACCGATTATGGCATGAGCGATCGTTTCCGAAATGTCGCGCTCACATCGCGCGGTATGAACATGAACGGCCAAGAAAGACACGAACCGTCATTTCAGCGCGAGTACGCCGAAAGCACGCAGCAATACGTTGATGAAGAAATCGCCCGCATAATAGAATCTGAATACATAAAAGCTCAAACAATATTAAAAGACAAACGCGAAATTCTAGACAGCGTATCCGGAGCGCTGCTGGAAAAAGAAACGCTGGATGAGAAAGAGTTTAAAGCGCTTCTCGGAGAAGGCATATACATAGAAGCTTAATTTTTTGACATCAGTCCGTTTAATATCAATATTTCCGGTCTGTATTCAAAGTGCATCGTGTCGAATAACGGCCACTTTCCGCCCCAGACAAACCCGAAAGATTCAAAAGTTTTTATAACAGATTCAGGCGGATGATACCTTTCTCTGTAAGAAACATTCCACCAGTCTTCTCTGTACTGTGAAGTCCACAGCCAGTATGTCTGCCTGCTGCCCATTGAACGCGGAAGAAGATCAACCGCGAGTCCGTACGAATGATAAGAACGCGATTGAGTGTCAGCGATATTGCGCCAGCCGTATCCTTCAAGCTGGTTAAGACTGTTTATCCATGTTTGA
>JGI24695J34938_10002702_pt1 | contig 13143 bp, 12 predicted proteins | sample TergutCo191P3_FD_34938 | JGI IMG/M metagenome (IMG submission 34938) | reverse complement strand
TAATCTGTAATGAGTCCAGCTCAATTCCGCACGCAGTGCGTGCGTATTTGGGAATGTAACACTGAGACAGCCGCTAAACAAAAAAACATATCAATACTGCCGTTATCTGAATATAAAGGAAATCGCGCTGTAAATATTCGTCATAATGAAGAATATTTAAAAAACCCCAGATTCTCAAAATGGAACTCCGCAATAGTTATTATTCATCACGGCGTTACATCTATACCTGATAATCCGCAAGGTCATCCAAGTATATTTGCACACACAGGTTTGCCTTATGTGGTTTTCCCGGAAAGCTTAACTTATATTGGATCAGGTGCGTTTGTAAAATGCAGTATGAATAGATTAGTTATTCCAAAGAGCGTTACATCTATCGGGGAAGCTGCATTTAACGGAAATAATTCCTTAAAAAATGTTACTATCGGTTCTAATGTAAAAGTAGCGACAGCAGGCAACAGCGATGAAGTGCATGAGGGATTATTTGCAGCATACATTAAAAACGGCAGAAAAGCGGGTGTATATATTCGTCCTGATCCTGATAAACAAAAGCATCAATGGGTTTATAAACCATAGTAACGCGATGTTTTTTCATTCACCTATTTACAAGCAGGTTATACGTTTCCTATTCTGTTTGCGCTTTTAAAAACCAGTCGCGCAGTTTCTTGTTTTAGAGGCGCTGGCTGTAAACCGCCGTTATTGTGAAAATAAGGCGTACAGGTTCGCCATAAGGGGAGTTGATAATTAACTGGTCGATAACTTTAGCCATCTTCAAACTCCGTTAGGCTGTCTTCTATCAATTTGCTTTCTATAAGCTGCCTTTCGCGTTCCAACTCTCTTTTCAATTCTTCTTCTGTGGGAAGATAAAGCATATATATTAGGTAAAATTCACGTCTGGGAACATTGTCTATTTTCATTAACAATCTGTAATGAGTCCAACTCAATTCCGCACGCAGTGCGTGCGTATTTGGGAATGTAACAAAGAACTGCCGCATTGCCTGTAAATTCCTGACNGTAAAGCCTCTGCCGAACTCTGAAGACAGTTTTTTTGATATATCCTGCAATAACCCTTTTCCATATTCAGCCCTGTTCCCGACGGCTTGCTCAATTTGCCTTCCTATTTCCCAATAAGCCTCGACCATTGCGGAATTGACGGCAGAGTACGCTTTTTGCCGCGCGGAAACAAGTACAGTGCGGATATTTTGGTAAATTGAAGTATCATCTTGCTGCAAACCTTGTTTTTGCGGTACTTCATTATTTGATTTCTTAGCCATTTTCCAGCCCTGTTTGCGCGTTGATGGAAAATATTTTTATACTTTCAATATTCTTCTGTTCCGGGATATTGTTTTCGATAAGAGAAATTATATCAATATCAGTAGCTTTTTCTTTAAAATACATACCCCTCCCAAAAAATCATTTATTTTAGTGGTTTAAATAATTCTAATACCTTCTTCCTATAAATCCGTAATTTTCGCTTTAACATACATTATAGCATCATATGCATAGTACAAACGTATGCCATATCAACCATAAATTTTTATTCCTTCCCTTGCAATTTTTCGTTCCATTGTTGGACCATCTTTCAGCACTACATACAAATCCAAATCGGAATCCTTATGCGGATTTCCATAAGCATAAGAGCCAAAAAGAAGAATCTGGTCTATTGGGAGGGTTTTTATGATAATTTCTTTTAATTTTTCCAGTTCTATTTGGATTTTTTCGTCCATATCGGCATTATATTATACATCATTTGAAAAAACAAGATATTAATTTTTCAGTAAGCCTCATGTAAAATCCTATTATCATAGACAGACTCTGAATAAACCATTAAAAATGTTTATTGACTTTAAGCGCCTTTATAGTAGAATCATGCTGAGGAGCAAATGTGAGTAATTGGTATAACAAGGATGCGGAAACCGTGTTAAAAGAAAAAAACACGGACGCGGATAATGGTTTAACAGCGGGCGAAGCGGAAGCAAGGCAGGCGCAGTACGGCTTAAATAAATTCGCGGAGAAGAAAAAGGAAAGCCTTTTCTCCCAGATAATTCGCCAGTTAAAAGATGTCGCGGTAATCATTCTGCTTTTGGCGGCAGGTCTTTCTTTTACGCTTGAATTACGCGAATTAATGGCAGGGCACAGCGTTAGTTTTATAGAACCTATCGTGATCATCTCCATCGTAATAATGAATGTGATACTTGCGGTCACACAGGAACGGAGCGCGGAAAGATCGCTTGAGGCGCTGGCGGTTCTTAACAGCCCGTCCTGTTTTGTGATAAGGGACGGACGCAAACAGGAAATTGATACGGCGTTTGTAGTTCCCGGCGACATCATTGCAATGAAAACAGGCGATCTTGTTCCTGCGGACGCGCGGATAATAAAATGCGAAAGTTTCGCGGTTGACGAAGCGTCTCTTACAGGAGAGAGCGAACCTTCAGAAAAATCGTCTGAACCTATCGAAAAGGAAAAAGCGCCAATCGGAGACAGGCATAACATGGTTTTTTCCGGCTGCCTTGTTGTAAGCGGACACGCGAGCGCCGTTGTCACAAAAACAGGAATGCATACGCAAATCGGAAAAATAGCGGGTTACCTTAACCATACCAAAAAAAATAAAACTCCTCTCCAGCTTCGCCTTGATAAACTCGGCAAGATGATTAGCACAATCGCCATACTGGCGGCTTTCACCATTTTTGTGATCGGGCTTCTTCAGGGACAGGAAATCTGGCATCTTGTTATGTTAGCTGTAACTCTTGCTGTCGCGGCTGTTCCGGAAACTCTCGCTCTTATTGTAACGCTGATGCTTACCCACGGCGTTAAAAAAATGGTAAATAAAAACGCTCTCATCAGGAAATTGCAGGCGGTGGAAACACTGGGAAGCACGTCCGTTATCTGCTCTGATAAAACCGGCACTCTTACGCAGAACAAGATGGCGATTAAAAGACTTTGGGTATACGGCGGAACTCCGGTCAGCGAAACGGAAACCAATTCAAATGAACACATTGAACTGATAAAAGATTTTCTTTTGGCAAGCTCGGTGACAATGGAAAAAACTGGCGCGGGCGAAATAAAAATCATAGGCGATCCCACAGAATCGGCGATTATGCGCCTTTCTGTCGAAAAGGGGATAAAAAAGGAAACCCTTGACGCCGAATATGAAAAAGCCGCAGAGATTCCTTTTTCATCGGCAAGAAAGATGATGACGACAATTTACAAAAAAAAGGACGGACGTTATCTGGTATTAACCAAGGGAGCGTTTGACAAAATTCCTTTTAATAAAAAAGACTTGAGTTATGTCAAAGAGCTGGAAGACATTCACGATTCTTTCGCGAAGGACGCGTTACGTGTAATTACGCTTGCCTGCAAGGAAATAGATACTCTGCCTGAAAAAGAAAATCTACAGGATATAGAAAACGATCTTGACTTTAAAGGTTTTATCGGACTTATCGATCCTCCGCGGCCTGAAGCCGCCGCAGCAATTGCCCGCGCCAAGAAAGCGGGAGTGTGCACAATTATGATCACGGGCGACCACGCGCTGACAGCGGCGGCAATCGCCAGAGAACTTGGCATTATCTCGGCGAAAGAGGGTATAATCACGGGCGAAGAGCTGGCAAAACTCTCAGACGAAGAATTTTTCGGAAGCATCGAGTTTTATTCCGTTTACGCCCGAGTTTCGCCTTCGGATAAAATCCGCATAGTGCAGGCCTGGCAGGAAAGAGGCGCTGTTGTATCAATGACCGGAGACGGCGTAAACGACGCGCCCGCGCTTAAAGCCGCCGATGTCGGCGTAGCGATGGGCATTAACGGCACAGAAGTGGCAAAGAGCGCGTCTGACATGGTTCTTACCGATGACAAATTTTCCACTATTGTAGATGCTGTCGAAGAAGGGCGAAAGGTGTTCGCCAACATAAAAAAGCTCGTCTACTTTTTGATTGTGTGCAATATGTCAGAAATCGTAGTTATGATCTTCGGACAGGTTTCGGGATGGGGCGTTCCTGTTACTCCAATTATGCTTTTAATTATAAATGTGCTGGGAGACGGCATTCCGGGAATGGCGCTGGCAAAAGAACACACCGATGTGCGGATAATGAAAAGAAAACCCATTGACAGGGAAGAAAGTTTTTTCGCAGGCGGGCTTATGGAAGTTATCATTCAACAGACAATAATGTGCAGCATAACGGTGCTTACCGCGTTCTATATCGGAAAATTTATTCTGCTGCCCGGCGGATTTTTACCGTCACACGAAATCGGGCAGACTATGGCGTTTATCGTTCTGGGATGGACATCGTTAATACACATCTTTGTGGTAAGAAGCAGGGTTTCAGTTTTCAAGCGCACACTCAAAGATAACCCGCAATTGGTAATCAGCACGGTGATTATGTTCTTCGTGCTTGCGGGTTTAGCCGCCATTCCGCCTGTTGCATCAACTTTGGGATTTACCGCTATCAGCGGACGTCATTGGCTAATCGCGCTTGGCATTTCGGTAATTCCGCTGCTGGTTTCTGAATACGGAAAGTTTTGGGATAACTACAAGTACCACGAAGCGGAAAGACTGCGTGTTGAACATTTAAAGATTCATTGAGTCTGAATAATTTCGTTCACCGCGTCAGGATCATAAAACAGCACGGGCTTTCCGTATTCGACAATGAATCTCTCATGCCCCTGTCCGTTAATGATTATGCTGTCTCCGTTTTCCGCCATGCCGATTGCTTTTTTAATCGCGTCGTATCTTGTCTGTCCACCGTGAAGGCCGCCGGGGAATATTTTTTGCTGTTTGGCGACAATTTCGTCCGTTGTTTCCGATCTCGGCGAAATGTAGGTAAATATCACTATATCGGCGCATTTTCCGGCGACAGCGGCGGTTTCGTTTCTTGACTCGGATTTACCGGAGCTTATTCCGGTAACAGAAATAATTTTTCCTTTTGTTATTTTTCTTAGTTCAGCTAACGCCGTTTCAAGAGCGGAAGGATTGTGCGCGTAATCAATGTATACGTCCGCGCCTTTTTTGGTTTTATTGACAAATTCCATTCTCCCGTTAACAGTTTTTAATTTACAGAGTTTTTCAACCGCCAGAGCGGTTTTGTTTTTTGGCAGAATTGATAATACAAAACCCAGCGCGTTTAAAGCGTTAAAAATTTGAAATTCCCCTGACAGGTTAATTTTAGCGGAATATTCTTTACCAAAAATTTTCAGTTTTACCTTAAAGGCTAATTTCTCATAAGCGGTTTCTTCAATTTGAATTTCATTGTTACGTGATATTTTTCCGTACCGGATGATTTTAAGGTTTTTGTCTGACAGATTTTTGTTTATATAACCTGATAATTTTCTGGTATAAATATTGTCGTTATTGAATACTGCCGTTTTTTTACCGGGCAGCAGGGAAAAAAGGGAAAATTTCGCGTTTATGTAATTTTTCATTGAACCGTGCGTTATTAAATGATCTTCCCAAACATTTGACATTCCGCATGCGGTAAAACCAATTTCATTTACCCTGCTGCGCATAATACCGTCTGACGATGCTTCTATCACCATATATTTAACGCCAGCGTTATGTGACATATCCAGGATTTTATGCAGGGTAACGGTATCGGGGGTGGTCAGCGGGTTAATTCCCAGTATTTCATTGATTTCTTTCGCCAGCTTTTTAAATTTTTTATTTCTTGTCTGGAACCCCATTGTTCCGAGAGTCGCTGTCTCCAAAAACCCGCAGTGATTCAAAAGCTGCTCGGTTAAATTCGCGATTGTCGTCTTTCCGTTTGTGCCGGTAATCGCGAACACATACTCAGGCTGTCCGGGAAAGAATAATCTTGCGATTTTCGCCGCGGTAACTTCCGGGTTCTTTGACTTAAATAAAGGAATATCTTTTAATCTCAAAAATTCAAGCGTTTCTTTTGGAACAGCCGATTTTTTATCGCAAATTACAGCAGACGCGCCGTTATTTACCGCTTCCTGCGCAAATTGAATGCCGTCTGAATTAAAACCTTTCACCGCGATAAAAATCTCGTTTTGCCTGACTGTCTTGGAACTGAAAGATAATCCGCGGAACAAATCCCTTGTTGATTTACCCGAACTTTTTACCGGTTTACATGAGCAATTTTTTTTGGAAAAAAAAGTTTCGGGAGTCTGCATGGTTTTCAGTATATTCCCTGCAATATTTTATTTCAAGCAAGATACAATTTTCATCCACGCCCTTTAACAGGGCGCTAATCTTCGTTTCCGCGGCGTGTAAGTATTCTTCCCCAGGCTTCAAGCGCTATTCCGAAGGCGACAGATACGTTGAGCGAAGCCTTTGCCCCGTATATAGGAATTGACACCCTGCCAAGAGACGCGTCCGCGGCGGCAAGCGCCTGAGGGCTTACTCCAAGCTCTTCGGAACCGGTTATTATAAGCCCGCGCTCGGGGAACGGAAACTCCGCGAGCGGGATGCCTCCTGTTTCAAGCGCGAAAACAGGTAAAGAAGCGTCAAAATCCGGCGGCTCATTAAAGAACTCTCTCCTTTCCCACGGCACGATATCCACGCAGCCCATCGCGGTTCTCTGCGCGCGCCGGTGACGCGGGTCGGCGCAGAAGGGAGACATAAAGATTTTCTCTACGCCGAAACTTTCTGCGGTGCGAAACATCGCGCCAACGTTGAAAGGCGAGCGTATATCTTCCAGATAAACTGTCATGCCGGGAAATACGCGCCTCTTTTCCGCATCGAGCCGGCCCGCGGCGGTAAAATCCCAGTCGGCCTGATCGCGTCCTGTTTCTGTTAGCAGAAGATGTTTTACGCTGTTTACGGCGCGTAAAAACTCATCCATATCAAAATCGCGCGTATCATTTGAATGCCAATTTAAAACTTTTTTAAATACATCAGCCGCGCGGGTGAATTCAATGCGCGTTTGCCGCGAAAAAAGTTCATCTTTGGCGAGCAGACTTGCCGCTTCTGAGAAAAAAACCAGCTCGGCCGCGCTGAAAATAGCCGCTTTTTTTTCAGCTGACATAATAAACCGGTTTTCCGCGAACAGAAAAAATTTCGCAATCTTGCGAAGCCGCTGAAGCCTTGGAAGATTCTCAAGTTTATAAAGAGGTATCATGATTTAACGTTATCTGTCACTTTCAGCAGCAGTTCAATCTGCTGGATGATAAAATCCTGGAATTTCGGCGGAAGTTTGCCGTACAATCCCGTTAAACGCTTTAATTTTTCATCAGGCGTTTTAAAAAAAATGTCGCCTTCGCCAGTCTTAATCCATTTTTCCCTGACACCGAAAGTAATTGAAACAAGATGTATTATTCTGTCGTTTACCCTTCTGTTTTCACATTCAATTTCGGCGATATAGCCATTGCTTATAAAAATTGCCTTCGCGAACTCAATCTGCGTCATTTCGAGCGTCTGGCGGATATATTTTATCCGCTTGTTGATTGTCATGTTCATATCATATAGCATAATTTCCCGCCGCGCAATGCAGTTTACAATTTACATTAACTAGGATAATATAACGATTGAATGAAATATATTCTTTTTTTATCATTAATCATTTTTTCCGCGTGTTCTTCCGTACAGGTAGAAACCGCCGGTAAAACTGACATGGAAATTGATCAAAAGCGGATAAACCTGGAAAAACTCGAAACCATGATCATTCCTCTGGAGGCCGCTGGAGGAAACGAAGCGCGTAAGCAGGAAACCGAAATGGCTTCCGTGCGTAAGATGATAGACGAACTTTTTATCGGCGCCGCGGAAGTCAGTGAACAAACCGAACATGGCAGCTCTGATTATCTTGGAAAGATAACCGCGTGGTCAGGAAGACTCGCGATTCTTGAGGGAAGGTACAGTGAAGCGATTCGCCTTTACCGGCAATCACAGGCATTATCGTCAGGTAACGTTCCTGCCGTTATTCTGGGCATCCGTCTTGAAGGAGACCCCGGTATGCGGCTCAGGCTGATTGAAAAGGAACTCGAAACATCAGGGCAAAAAGGTTTTGGCGAACTGCACATTGAAAAAGGACGCACCCTTCTTGAAATGGGACGCTACCTTGACGCGGCGCAGGCGTTTGACGCCGCATTTGCTTCCGGTCTGGCTGACGTGTACAGGGAAAATTATTAAGAATAATGCACGGTTTCGTGATATAATCAAAATATGCTTGTTTATTTATGGAAGGCAAAACTGCGTACCAAAAATTCAAAGAAAAGGGCGCAATTGAATACATTGATGAATATTTAAGAATCACTGATGCGGTGATCTCTGCCGCCGGCTCTTATTAAATTAAACGCGCCGTCATGAATAAAACCCGTTTTAACTAAATTTTAATACTAAATAATTGAAACTTTAACAATAATATTTTATTCTTATCCCAGCATTTTCATTCAGGAGGAGATTTTTACAATGAAAAAGAAAATTTTGATTTTATTGGCAGTATTGGTTTTTGTTTTTCAACCGCTGTTCGCGAAAGGCGGCAAAGAAAACAATGCGCAGAATACAACTGTCGCAGGACAGGGACAGGCAAAGTATGTGTTTCTTTTTGTCGCCGACGGCATGGCGCCGTCACAGTTTACAACCGCGGAATATTATCTGGCGTCAAAAGACAATATCAGAAACTACAACATTAACCGCCTTAATTTTACGCAGTTTCCGGTAACAGGCATTTCAAACACGCATGATTACGGTTCATTAATCACTGACTCCGCTTCCGCTGGCACAGCGTTTGCCTCGGGCAAAAAAACATTATCCAGCATGATCAATGTAGACCCGAAAGACGGAAAGACGCCGTATAAAACAATCGCGGAATACGCCAAAGACGCGGGAATGAAAATCGGAATAGTATCAACTGTTACCTTGACCCATGCGACACCGGCTTCTTTCTACGCCAAAACGTCAAACAGAAATAATGTTGACGGAACCGCGGCAGAGACAGGATTGGCGCAGCAGCTAATGGAAAGCGGTTTTGATTATTACGGCGGCGGCTGGATTTCATCAAACAGCAAAAATAACGATAAATATCTGGATGACGCGAGAGCATTGGGTTACAACGTTACGCGAACACCAGCCGCTTTTAACGCATTGGACAGGAACAGCGGGAAAACAATCGCGCTTGCGGAAAGAGTGCAGGATTCCGGAGCGATGCATTATGAAATTGACAGGCGCTCAACAGACCTCTCGATTGTGGATTTTACAAAAAAGGGAATTGAGCTGCTGGAAAATCCCAACGGTTTTTTCTTTATGATAGAAAGCGGAAAAATTGACTGGGCGGGACATGCAAATGACGCAGGCGCGTTAATTCATGACATGCTCGTATTTGATAAAGCGATTGAATCCGCGCTTGAGTTTTATAAAAATCATCCCAATGAAACGCTCATCGTGGTAATAGGCGATCATGAAACAGGCGGCATGGGCGTTGGTTGGGCAGGAACAGCGGGAATTCCTTCTCAGCCCGGATTATCAGCCAACCTTGGCACAGGTTATTCCATGTATTTTGACAGAATTGCCAAACAGACAAGATCCTATGTCGCATTTGATGAGGAAGTAATTAAACCATATAAAGCAAAAGTCACAAACGTATCACAGAGAAAAATTGAAGATCTTCAATCTGATATTTTGGAATCTTTTGGAATTGATCTTCGTCCGGGCAGCCTGAATGTTTCCGAGTTTCAGAAAAACCAGATAGAAACCGCGTTTAAGCGTTCAATGGAACAGCCTGTAGACGCTCCGCATGAGGGGTGGAACGTATTTCACGGCAGTTATGAACCTTTGTCAGTAAAACTGACCCAGGTATTAAATCAGACAGCAGGTATCGGCTGGACGACATATTCGCATACGGCAACTCCTGTCGCTACATTCGCGAAAGGCGCTCACCAGGATTTGTTCGGCGGATACTATGACAATACTGATATTTTTTACAAACTGGCAAGCGCGATGAATTTAAATGTCAGCAAATAATGATAAAGATATATAAAAACGGATTTTCAGGACAATCCTTTCCGGTTTCGTTCAACGTCATGCATGGCCGGGAATCCGGAAAGGATATTGTTTTAATCATTGTTGTGTGTCTGCTTACGGCTATGGTTTTTTTCATTCCGACAGGATTTGAACACAGCGGCATTCAATCAAATACTGTCAGGTGTAAAGCGCGTATCATCATGGCGGATAATGAATATCTTATCACGATAGGCCCTGTAAAATACGGACACCAGAAACTTGAAATACAGACGCTTACAGGACGTTTTAAAGGCAATATTTACCAAACAACAAACAATCTTGCAGGCAAGATGGAAATGGACAAGGTTTTTGTTAAAGGAGAAAACGCGTTTGTTGTTTTAACATTAGCGGACGATGATACTGTTACAATGATCCGGGTTATGGATCATTATCGCACGGATAAGGTAATTATACTTTGTGCGCTCTTTATTATTTTTACAATAATTTTCATGGGATGGATGGGACTAAAAATACTGGTAACTTTTATTTTTTCGGCTGTAATGCTCATAAAAGTTCTCTATCCCCTTACCCTGCGCGGATTTGATCCTATACTGGTATCTATAATAATAACAATCCTGATTGCCGCCATTATCCTTTTTATTGTCGGAGGCCTTTCCAGACGGGCGTTAAGCGCGTTTTCGGGAACGGCTTGTGGAATTCTTTTTTCCGCGGTTTTAGCTTACTTTTTTACATACTGGTTTAAAATTCACGGCGCTGTACGGCCATTCGCGGAAATGCTTTTATATACCGGTTATGGACATTTAAATTTGGTTCATCTTTTTATTGGGGGAATATTCCTTGCCGCTTCCGGCGCAATGACAGATATTTCCATGGACATAGCCGCCGCCATGGACGAAATCATTAAACAGCAGCCGGCAATAACCAGATTTCAGCTAATGAAATCCGGTTACATTGTGGCGCGTCAGGCAGCCGGTACAATGTCTACAACATTGCTGCTTGCCTATTCCGCCGAATACACCGCAATGATCATGACATTTATCGCGCAGGGTATACCGCTTGAAAATATAATAAACATGGTATGGGTATCTTCAGAGATTGTTCACACTCTTGTAGGATGTTTCGGCCTTATATTGGCGGCTCCGCTTACCGTATTGGCGGGCGGAATGCTGCTAAAAAATAAATGACCGCTTTTACTAATATTATCGCCTCGTGCAATTATAATCCGAGCCGCTGTCAGACAGGTAAGCGTCTGCTGTTTATTAATTCAAACGCTTTTTGAATTACCTGTTTTACATTTTCAAATGTATTTAATTTTTCTGCCTGATCTATATCAAACCATCCTATATCATTTACTTCAGATTTTTGCAGTATTAAATTTTTATTCAGCGCTTTACAGATATATACCATATCTATATGATTATGTTTCCAATTCCTTTCAATGTTTTCCAAAAGTAAAATGAAAGGTTTGTCCAATTCTATACATTCATTATTGGATACTGTTAACATTTTATTTTCTGTTTGTAAAATTTCAGCTTTTATGCCCGTTTCTTCAAATATTTCTCTTATTACAGCTTTAGCCGGTAATTCATTATTTTCAATATGTCCGCCGGGCGGCAGCCATACATTCAATTTTTTATGAAAAATCATTAAGATTTGCCTGTTTTCATTAAATACTAACCCGGTTGCCGTAAAATGATTTATTTCCATTTTTTACCTAATTCTTTCTGAACACAAGCGCCCCGCCTATTTCACCGGAGTATCCTGCAGGCGCTGCGTCCGCAGTGACTGTGTCCCCTTCGCGGATTGCGCCGGAGATTACCTGCTTTGCCAAAGGGTTTTCAAGGTCGCTTTGTATCGTCCGTTTTAAAGGACGCGCTCCGAACAATGGATCGTATCCGCGTTCGGCAAGCAGGGATTTTGCCGCGTCTGTTAACGCAAGCGTTATCTTGCGTTCGCCAAGACGGCGCGAAAGCAGCGTTAGCTGAATATCAACAATTTTGCCAATCTCGCTTTTTCCGAGGCGGTTAAAAATGACAGTCTCGTCTATCCGGTTCAGGAATTCCGGCCTGAAACTCTGCTTTAAAAGTTCCATAAGCGAGTCGCGGAGCTCCTGCTGGATGCTCATTTTTTGCGGGTCTTTCGCTTCCAGAATCATGGCGGAACCAAGGTTGCTTGTCATAATGATGATTACGTTTTTAAAATCGACAACGCGCCCCTGGCCGTCCGTCAGGCGGCCGTCGTCGAGTATCTGTAAAAACACATTAAACACTTCCGGGTGCGCTTTTTCAATTTCGTCAAAGAGGATCACGCTGTACGGACGGCGTCTGACGGCTTCGGTAAGCTGGCCTCCCTGATCGTAGCCGACGTAACCCGGCGGAGCGCCGATCAGGCGGCTTACGGAATGTTTTTCCCCGTATTCGCTCATGTCGATTCTGGTAAGAGCCTTTTCGTCATTGAACAAAAAATCCGCCAGGGTTTTGGCAAGTTCGGTCTTGCCGACGCCTGTGGGTCCAAGGAACAGGAAAGAACCAAGCGGACGCGCAGCGTCGGAAAGTCCCGCCTTGTTGCGCCTGATCGCGTCGGCGACAGCGGCAAGGGCTTCGCTCTGCCCGACTACGCGCTTTTCCAGCACATTTTCCAGATCGAGATATTTTTGCAGCTCGCCGGAAAGCATTTTTGAAACGGGAATGCCCGTCCACGCGCAGACAACGCCGGCGATATCCTCTTCGCATACTTCTTCGCGTAACAGCATGCCCTTGTGCGAAGCTCCTCCGCCGGCGGGGCTTTTATCATACGCCAGTAATTTTTTTTCCTCCATCTGATCCGTAAGAGACGCAAGCTGTTTCTGCGCTTCGGGGATCTTGCCGTGCTTTACCTCCGCCGCTCTGGAAAGATCGCTATCGCGCTCATAACGGGTTTCTTCTATCTTTAATTCTTCTATCCGCTGTTTCAGTTCGCGTATTTTTTGAATATTTTTCTTCTCGCTTTCCCACCGGGCTTTCATCGCGTCACGCTCGGCGGTTAAATCGGCGATTTCTTTTTCCAGTTTCGAAAGGCGGTCTCTGGATGCGGTATCTTCCTCACGCGAAAGAGCCTGCCTTTCTATCGAGAGCTGTAAAAGTTTCCTTTCCAGTTTGTCAAGTTCAGTGGGGCGGCTGTCCAGCTCCATTTTAAGGCGGCTTGCCGCTTCATCAACAAGATCAATCGCCTTGTCGGGCAGGAACCGGCTTGTGATATAA
>JGI24695J34938_10002700_pt1 | contig 13152 bp, 15 predicted proteins | sample TergutCo191P3_FD_34938 | JGI IMG/M metagenome (IMG submission 34938) | reverse complement strand
TCCGGTTATCTTGTCCATGAAAACATGAAAATGAACTTAATTGTGAATGGAAGAACATTAGAAGAACTTGTAGAAGAATTTTTTAGTTGTATATATTTCCTATGGCACGATATTGTTTTAGTTGATGAAAGCGAATTACACTCAAGCGCAATAAAATTAAAACAATATTTGCTTTCCTTGGCAAAGGAAATTGGATAATGCCAGCATTAAAATCAAAAAATGTAGAGAATGCTTTGTGTAACAAAGGTTTTACCAGATCGAATAATGACCATAGAGTTTTTTGGTTTTATGTTAATGGTAAAAGAACTTCAATCCATACAAAGACAAGTCATAATAATCAGGATATTGATAATTATTTGCAATCATGTATGGCGAGGCAAATGCAGCTTACAAAAAATGAGTTTTTACTATTTATTTCATGCCAAATAAATTATGAAACCTATGTTAAAAGAATGAAGTCAAGGGGATATCTGAAGTAGAATAATTTTACTGTGATTATTGCTGAGATTGCGGACAACAAGTTCGCGCTGGTTCGTGTCAGTTCGTGGTTTAAATTCTGGCGCTCTTACTTCAATATTTAACCGCAAAAGCGACTTACTAGAGGTTATTTTAATATATTGACAAATGATAGACAATGTGATGTCATTGATGATAATCATAATATCGTTCTTAAAACTGTTTTTCCAAGCAGGAAATATCATAAAGTATATGGAGGTAAAAAATGAAGATTACTTTGGATAAATTTGAACAATCAATCGAAGATAATACTGAACATTTTGTTCCTGTCTCCTCTGCAGAAAAGGACGAAGTTGAAACTATAATTAACGCGTCTAATAAAACCAAAAATATAAACATCCGTATCTCGTCCTATGACATAGAAAAGGTCAAGCAAAGATCCGCAGAAGAAGGGATACCTTATCAAACGCTTATTTCCAGTATTATTCATAAGTATATAACTGGAAAACTGGTGGATGAGCGATCCGTGTTAAAATCTATAGAACTATTACGAAATTAAATTCGTGCTAATCCGGGGAACATTTTTAAAGGAATTATTGCTCAATTCCCTCACTTAACCTTATGCACAATCTTCGTACCGGAGCTACAACTACCCTTACTACAGGGGCAGCAATCTCGGCTTTCGCATTGTTCGCCTTCGAGTTCTGCGGGCTTATTCTTTACCTCTGCGTTCTTTGCGAGAGATTTGCAAGCAGAGTGTGGGAGAAAGAGTAGATGGAGAAGTTCAATTTTTATTTGTTATGCCTTGCAAATATTAATTTATAAATGTATTATTAAGGTATGGAAATGGACTATACCTATTTTGAAGCAGAGGACGGCTTTTTTGTAGGCTGGTTTGATGGTTTCCCGGAAGATGTAACTCAAGGTAAAAACCTTGAGGAATTAGAAGAAATGCTTGCGGATATGTACGAATGCCTTAATCTTGCGAAATATCATAAAAGAAAGCTTGTTCTGGTATGAAGAAATCCGATTTGCTTCAAAGGTTGAACCTGCAAGGGGTAGTTTTGATACGCCACGTGGCAAAGCATGATGTATACCTCCAGCCAAGAACCAATAAAGAAGCAACCGTCCCCCGTCACAATGAAATAAATGAATATACCGCTAAAGCAATATTGAAAAAACTCTCTTAACGTACCTTATCAAACGCTTATTTTCAGTATTATTCATAATTTCCTTCACTTAACCTTATGCACAATCTGATCCCCATGCGCGCCGACAAGTTCTCTGCGCGGGTTAACGGTTAAATCCATCGCTTCCAGCGGGATTGCGCCTAACAGAATATCGTCTGCGTTAGGCAGTATCAGAGCGTCGCAGGTTGTGCGGCGGTTTTTCCATTTTACTTCTACAGGACCTGCGAGATTATATGTTTCTTCTGTTCCGTCAGCAAGCGTACTGGATTCTGTGCCGATTATATGCAGTCCTAGTTTTTCTCTGGTGGCGTCATTTATTACAAGCGTCCACGCTCCTGTGTCAACAAGAGCGTTAACTGTTATTTGCCTGATTTCAGGTTCATTAATGATTCCGCGCCTTAAAGCCATTACATCATCGGCGTTTTGCAATGTTATTTCTGTATGAACAATAGACATGTATACCTCCGATATTTTTACATTAACCTGTGTTAAGTATAATAATAAAATTAATTCTTGTCAACCTTGAAAAATATTCCTATCTTTTATAATAGACGCCAAAATATAAGGAGAAACCTCTTGCATGTATTCATTCAAAACTTCAAAAAAAATCAGCGTATTTTTATTATTATTCTTCCTGCTTTTTTCGCAGGCTGTCTTTGCGCAGGACTTTTCTTCAATCGACACAGATTTACAGGCTCTGGAGAACTTGATCAACGATACAATAGCCAGCACAGAAGAGCAGCAGAGATTATTACAAGACTTGAGAACGAGCTTGGACATGAGCGGGAATTTAATCGCCGGTTACGAGAGCAGAATACAAGAGCAAGAGAACTTGCTGTCGAACTTACGGGTGCAACTGAACGAAATGTCAGAAACCTACAGGATGCAATCGCAATTATCTCAGAGATACGAACAAAAATTAAAGTTTTGGAAAACTTTTTCAATAATAGCAATTCCGGCAGCGGCGCTCATTAGCGGCGTGGTTGTATGGGCGGCGGGACGGTGAGCGGCTCTTTCCCTTGCGTTAATTATATTTGTAAATTTAACTAAATTTCCTTCAAAATCTACTATAATAAGCAAAAATTCATACGATAATATAATTATGAGCAAAAATAACGATCAAAGCGAGTCGGATAAAATTCGCTTTTCTATAGGCGCCAAGTTAATAACGATTATTTCCATATTTGTGATTATCTCTCTCGGTTCCATTACTGTCCTTGTATCATGGCTCTTTCATGAAGATTTGCGCATTTCCGCCGAAGAGAGCAATTTTGAGATGAACCGCCGCTCGGCGGGGGAAGCTGAAACTTTTTTGACAGGCGTGCGATCCGATTCCAGAGTGTTCATTCAAAATATCACCGCTCTTGATTCAATGTCTTCATCTGCTGAAGAGTCGGCTGATTTTTTCTTTGCAGAGAATCCGCTGATCGCTTCCGTGTTATTTATTATTCCAGACAGTCAGGAGCGGGTATTCATTAACAAAAAATTCCTTTCATCAAATGATATTGCTGATATACTCGCGGTTTCTTTTTTTGACACGCAAAAACCCGCGATGGGGAGAGCCTTGCGCGGAGAGACTGTTTTAGTGAACGCGGCGCCTTTTTTCTCAAGATCGGTTTTAGCCATGTTTTTTCCATGGCAGAATAACGGCGTCGGCGGAGTTCTATTTTCCGCTGAAAGTTTAAACACGAATTTTGGTTTCGGCGTAAATCAATCTTATATGATTAACCCGGACGGTTATCTTCTCGCTCACGCTGATTTCGATCTGATTAAAGAAGGAGTAAATATCGCCGAGCTGGATTTCATTCGTTCCATTATCGAAAGCGATGATAAAAGCAGGCAGGAACTTATTGAATCAGATTTCGGCGTAATGCAGATGATGCCCCGCGCGCTTAAAAAGGATCCTCTTCTGTTTATACAGGATTGGGTAAAGGAAATGATTGTAAAAGGTAAAACATTTTTAGCTAATTATAATTTGATTAACATAAAAGAAGATGAAAAAAAACTGCGTCAGTATCTGGCTTTTACAAAACTGAATGTAGCAGGCGCAGTAGTTATAACAAGCATTGAATACGACAGAATATTTGAAGAAATTAACGCGACTACAAGAAGAAATATTTACCTTACAATTGCCGTATTAAGTCTTTCCATTATTTTCATCTGGTTCTTCTCAAAAACGATTTCTGTTCCTCTTAAAGCGTTGACAGTTGCCGCGCGGAAGATTGAAGGCGGAGATTTTAACATGGAGATGCGTCCGAAAAGCCGCGACGAGATTGGCGTTCTTACTTCCAGTTTCCGGAAGATGTGTTCCGCTCTTTCCATTTTCGGAAGATTTACAAACAAAGAAATCGCGGTAAAAGCCATGCGCGGAGAAATTAAACCCGGCGGTTTGCAAAAACACGGAACTGTTTTTTTCTCAGACATCCGCGAATTTACCGCCAAATCGGAAAATTTCACAAAAGTTTTCGGCGCGGAAGCTTCAGATAAAATTGTCCATTGGTTGAATCATTATTTTACTCAGATGATTGAATGTGTAGAAAAAACAAACGGCGTTGTAGATAAATTTATCGGTGACGCCGTGATGGCGCATTGGGGCACAGCTTATACAGCCGGCTCTCCGCGCAAAGACGCTTTTAACTGCGTTAAAGCCGCGCTGATGATGCGCAAAGCGCTTTATTACATGAACAAAGAGCGCAAGGCAGGTGATCCTTCAAATCCCAGCATACGTATCGGATGCGGAATAAATTCCGGCATGATAACGGCAGGTCAGCTTGGCAGTGATATGCGCATGGAGTATACAGTAATCGGCGATCCTGTAAATCTCGCTTCACGCATTGAAGCTCTGACAAAGCCGCTTGCCGCTGATATACTTATCTCCGAAGACACATGGAAACTAGCCGGAGATTTATTTGTAACAGAAGAAATGCCCTCTGTAACTGTTAAAGGGAAAGAAAAACCTGTGCGAATATTCGCTGTTGTTAATTTTTCGGGAGAAACAAAAGGGCCGCAGACTCTTGATGAAGTGCGCTCTGTTCTTGGCATTGATATTCCTGATCTTGAAGAAGTTGACGTAAACGCTGATGAGAAAAAGTATAAAATAGGTGAGTGATATGAGCGGAAAAAAAACCCGTTCTTTGGATTTATTTATAATAGTTTTTTTTCTTCTTGTCGCCGCTTTGTGCGTTGAGTTATTCAGGCGCGATCTTATGCAGACTTTCATCTTGCAGGATGTTGAGCCCGTAGGAACTGTTGTAGTTAAAAAAAATACCGCGCAAAGGCGCCTTGGCGACCGCATGTTATGGGACAGGCTGGCGCGGGAGTCGCCTGTGTATTTATGGGATTTAATCCGAATTGCAGATAACTCTTCCGCGACTCTTTATGTGAAAGACAACAGTATAAGTCTTGGAGAAAATACGCTTGTCAGGATAGTGCCTTCTCCTGACGGCGAAGGCATTATGCTTGTATTAAATCAAGGTACGGTTTCGATTGCCGCCGGCAAGGAGAGCAGGGAAGTATCCCTTGAAATTAATGGTCAGCAAATCAGATTTGAACACGGCAATTTAATAACTGCTTCTACAAACGATTACGGAATGGCTTCTTATCAGAAAATTGAAAACATTGAGCAATATAAACAAAATATTACTGTTTCAGAAACGCAGCAAACTGAACTAATTAATCCGTCTGTAAACAGCGTGATTCGCTATACCGGCAGTTCTTCTGCGTTAAATTTTCAATGGACAGAAACGGAGGACGCTGTTTCTTATATTTTAGAAGTGAGCAGAACGCCGGATTTTTTTAATCCGAGGATACGAAGGCAAACGACAGCTAACTTTGTAACTGAAACAAGTCTTGAACAGGGTGTATGGTACTGGCGCGTGAGACCGGTTATGCCGTCCGTCTTCAGCGGAGAGCCGGATTTTACCGCGCCGTCATTTTTCAGCGTAGAACCTGTAAACGAAGAAATTGCGCGTAACATCAGTCTTTCGCAGTGGCTGGAAATGGAAATTGCGTCTGCGGCGCTGCCTCCTGATGTCCCTGAAGAACTTATCCCGCAGAGTTTAAGGTATCTGATTTCGTCTCCTCCTGAAACAGAATCGGAAGAAGAAACACAGGTTGTTATGGAGCCGGATGCACAACTGCAGCAAACTCCGCCGCAGATTCAGACGCAGACTCAGCCGCAAATTCAGGCGCAGATTCAACCGCAGACTCAGCCTCGGCCTCAGCCTCAGCAGCCTGCATCGCCGCTTTCAGTGCCGCAGAATTTGCAGCCTGTAAACAGAACAATTTTTGGTAATGACGAATTGCAGTCTCAGAGAGAAATCCTTTTCAGATGGAACGCGGTGCAGGGAGCAAACGCATATATTTTTACATTATATCAGCAGATGTCTTCGGGTAGGCGTCAAATTATACGCACAACGATTACCGGAACAAGTTATTCATTTAATAATTTCAGGCTTCTTGACAGAGGGACATTCATTTGGCAGATAGAACCAATAGTTGTAAACAGAAATAATGAGATTACGCGGCGAGGCAGAACTGCGGAAAGTAATTTTATTATTGATTTGCCGTCTGTAGGACCTGTAGAAATTGAAGATACGGGAATTTTATATGGCAGCTAAATTAAAATATTTGTTGCTAATTGTTTTTTTGTTTGGATTTCAACAATTATTAATCGCGCAAAGTGCAACGCAGTTCCCCGCGCATAGTACAGCAGGATCTTTTATCAGTACAGACGGAAGTGAACCTCGTTATATGCAGCGGTTTGTCTGGAGCAGCGAATATGCCGCTATGTATGAAGTTGTTTTTTATAAACTTGAAAACGACGCGTATGTTCCGTTCATTCGGGAATTTACAGCTTTAAATTATATTGAACTCTCGCTTCCTGTCGGAAGTTATTGTTTTATTATCATTCCTTATGATATTCTTGATAAACCTGGTACGCCTTCGGACTGGAGATATATTGATGTTATTCCCGCGCCGGGAACAGAAGATTTGAATGAGCAGATAACACAGCCCGTAAATGAGTTTGAATCCGTAAAGGAAAGTGAAAAGGAAACTTTTACAGATCAGGAGCAGGGATTTTTTACAGAGACGCAAATTGAAGAAGAATCAAATCCATTCGCGCTAAAACCGGTTCTAATAAGCGTGAATTTATCATGGATGCCAATAATACCTGTTTACGGAGACGCGTTCGGCGAGAATATTTCATTAATTGCAGTTAACGCGCGGTTAACCGCTGTTTTTAAAACGCCTTTGAATATTTATATCGGAGCGGAAATTTTTGCAGCTCAGAATACCGATTTAGAGGATATATCAGCAGGATTAAATTTTGTTGGATTAAAATGGTTTCCCTGTGAAAGAGCGGCGGCAGGAATAAAATTCGGCGCGGCTGTTCCTGTGTCTGATTCTGAGACAGAAAATATTACTGCCAATACCGGTTTATTCTTCCGGCTGCGCGTCAGTAAAAATATATTATTCGAATTGGGAATAGACATTTCTCATAAATTATTTGATAATTTCAGCGGATGTCTGCGTCCGTGGATAGGTTTGGGCTATCAATTTTAATTAACCAGTTTATATAAAACATAAACAGTAAAGTTGTACAGACCGTGCGCAGCCGCAATGCCGTGAATTGAGTTGTATCGTAAAAACATAAAGCCTAAAAATGATCCTGAAATTACCGCGTTAAGGAAACCCCACGGACCTTCATAAACATGGCAGATAGAAAACAGTACCACGGAAAATATTACCGCGGACATGGCGTTCATATTCATGTCGCGTCTTTTTGAAAGCAGATAAAAACGGAAGAAACTTTCTTCGAGGTACGCGACAAGAAAGCATGTTATAAAAAGCACTATCCATTCGGCGGCGGAAGACGGAGCGTAAAGCGTTGATTCCGCCGCTCCTTCAACAAATGAAGATATGTACGCTATCGTGATGCCTGTTAATAATAAAAACGGATACGCTATTATTCCTGAAATCAAATCTTTTTTTCCGGGTTTTATAACCCAGTATTCCAATTTCCATGTTTTAAGCAGCAGATACCATATTAATACGAGCGCGGGAATGTAATATATTACAATGCTGATGATTCCTGTTATCGCGGAAAATCCCGCAGCTTGCCCGGATATGCCTGTTATTTGAGCCATCGACCCTGAAAAAAACAGGAGAATATACAGTACAAGCGCTTCAATATATATACCCATAATTTTATTTCTGTATTATAATGAAAATAGAGAAATAAAACAGGTGGTATGAGGTAAAAATTGACCGCTTTTCTGGCATTTACAGCGTTAGTTCTCATTTGCGCTATTATTTTGATGCGAACCGGCAGGCAGCTTACCGGGAATTGGATTCAATTTTACGCAAAAGGAAAAGAAGCCGGTTTTAATCTCAAAGACATGGAACAGCTCAGGAAGCTTGTTGCGAACTGTCAAATCAAAGATTATACAAGTATTTTTAAATCTCAAAAACAATTTGAAATAATTGTAAGGCAGATGGTAAATACCGTGCGGCTGTCAGGTGAACAGGATATCCCGGCAACGCAGCATTTTCTTTCAAAACTTTTTGATTACTTCAAAAAGATCGAGATGGAAGCCGCTGAGAATAAAACGCGCATTACTAATTCGCGTCAGATAAGCGAAGGTCAGCCTTTAAGAATTTTAGTCGCGGGAACAGGCGTTTACAAATCTGAAGTAGTTAAAAATTTCGGCAACTATCTTACCATCGCGCGTCCTGTTAACGCGAAGAACGCCGCTTCTATGCAATGGAACGGAGTAAAAATTTCCATTTATTTCTGGCGCGAAGAAGACGCAGGTTATGTTTTTGACACTGATGTGATTGACGAAGTTTTTTCCAAAGGCATATCTTCGCTTAAAGTTGAGCATAACGATTCTCTTTTCAGGACGCAAAAAAGGAAATCACTGCGCGTTAAATTTAAAAAGGCGGCTTTTCTTTATATCGTTAATGACGCTGAAAATCCGCATAAACTGGAAAAATCTCCCGGTTTGCGCTGCATGCTGGATGATATTTCCGATACAGGCTGCGCTTTCAGAGTAAACGGTCAGGCGACTGTGGGGCTTAGATTAAAAGTTCAGTTTTCTATCGATAAAATACCAATCTGTATACCGGCCACTGTCCGCGCGGTTGAATACAATCAAGACACGAACAGTTCTATTGTGCGCATGGAAGCTGATCCTCTCCCAATCTCGACGCGTAACCATATTCTGTGCGAAGTGTTTAATATGCTGCCTGAAGATGATGAAGACGAACTTCCGTTCCGCGTGCTTGAAGAAGAAACCGACACTGGTTCTTCTCAAACGCCGCAGTCTGAACAATCCGGAGCGTCTGATATGTTAAAGCAGTTTCAGGAGGCGAGAAGTGAATAAAAAACTGGCAATTTTTATATTATTTATTTTATTCGCTTCTTCTATATACGGTCAGCAGCCCGGCAGTCAGAATTTAAGAAATCCGGATGATAGTTCAGATACAAAAAATAATACAAACCTCGAAGAGTTATGGAAGCAGTTTCTTCTTAGTTCCGATATTAACAAAATGACGGAAATTCTTATGACTCTAGGTTCTCTCGCGAAGGGAAACAGGCAAATAATTGATAATCTGAATAATCATCTTATGGGAATGAATTTACTGTTCCGGTCAGGTTCTCATGTTCAATACGCCGTTGTGTCAGCTACAATTTCCGCTTTAATGGAGTTAGGTGACAATTCTTCGTATCCCGCGCTTTTTTCTGTTTTGTACGCGGGTTATCCTGAAGTAATCACATCTGAGGCTTTCGGCGCACTGGAAGTAATCCCCGGTAATCTGCATCAGTTCCTTATTAACATAATTGATAATAATCCGCCGGATGAAAAATTCGCGGCTTTCAGAGCGGGAGTAAACAGTGAGCGCATGAGCATTGTGCAGCGCGGCCAAATCGCTGAACGCGCGCTTGAAAAATCGCTTAGTAACGGCGATAACCTTTATTTATTTTCTATGCGTTATTCAGCTATTTTAACATTAACGTCATTAAGATGGACGCGCGCAAACGCTCTCGCGATAAGGCATTATTACCGCGTTCAGTCTGATTATGACAACGAGTTAGTTTCCAAGGAGCGAGTGCTTGAAGCAATTGCCTGTCTCGGCGCTTTAGGAAATCCTGACGCCGCTCTTGTGCTTGGTCTGCGTCTTGGACTTATTAATATAGCGATGGAAAATTTTAAAATTTTCGATCAAGAAATAACAATGGCAACTGTTCAGGCTCTTGGCGGCATCGGTTATCATGCCGCATTTGAACAATTACTCCAAGTAACAAATTTACCGTACCCCGAAGAAATTCAAAACGCCGCAAGGGAGGCTGTTGATCGCCTTAAATGGTAGTTCCCTCTTTCTTTCGCTTGTCATTTCCTCCGGTTCAGTGCGCGGCTTTCGCCGCTGCCGCGGGTTTCTATTTTTTATATCACGCGTCTTTTCCTGTAATAATTGCCGCGCTGTCTGTTTCATTTTTTGTTTTTAGTTTTTTCATGGTTCTTTCATCATTGGACAGGCAGTCGCGCGATTTGCGCCAAATATCAATCTGCTCAACAGCGCTTTTGATTGGATTATTTTTCGGAATGTGCGCCGCGGACGCAGGACGAAATGAAATTAATTTCGGCATACCGGAAGAAAATGTTTTTGCGATTGAAGGAGTGCTGCTGGAAGATCCAAGAGTTATTTCAAGCGGCAGCGTTATGGCATCTCTCTCTCTTCGCGCGTCACACGGAGAATCTTCCGGCGCGAGTGCGGCAGGAATTACAAGCTCGCTGCATAAACTGCGGGTAAGCGCAGGCGGAGAGATTATTGTATTCTTTCCGAAAGAGAGCGCCGGTAATTTAAAAAATTTCGGACGCGGAGCTGTTGTTTTTACTGAGGGGAATTTACGCTCTACAGATCGCGGTAAAACTTTCAGCGCAAAATCTCTGCATGTAATTAAAAACGCGCCGGAAATTGAAAAAATGCGAACCGGAATCAGAACAAATTTAATTAATCATTTCAGCGAGGAGGAATGGGGAGGACTTGCTCTTGCTCTTCTTTTGGGAGTAAGGGATAACATGGATACTGATTTTGCCGCATTGTACAGAGACGCTGGTCTTTCATATATTCTCGCGCTTTCTGGAATGCACCTTGCAATCATCGCCGCGTTAATAGCTTTTATGTTTAAAAGACCGCTTGGTTTAAAGGCGTCCGCTGTCACGGGAACAGTTCTTATAATACTTTATTGTTTTCTTGTCGGCCCGATGCCGAGTCTCAACCGATCTGCTTTGATGTATGTGCTTGGAGTCGCTGCGATTCTTGGCGCTCTTCCTAAAAATTCAATGTCGATTTTATCTCTTTCTTTTATATTGCAGCTAATACTTACACCTGCCGCGGGAAATTCTCTTTCTTTCATTCTTTCGTATCTGGCGCTGTTGGGAATTTTAATTATTGGCAGAGATTTTTCTTCGCTTTTGAAAGGAATGATTCCTGATTTTATTTTACAGCCGCTCTCAATGTCTGTAGGCGCTTTTCTCGCGACAGCAGGGGTTTGCAGTTTTGTTTTCGGAATAATCGCGCCTGTTGGAATTATCGCAGGGCTTGCGATTGTTCCTCTTACAACAGTCTTTATGATTGGATCGATGCTGTATCTGGTTTTAGATTACATTTCGTTGTCATTTATTCTGGAATGGCCGCTTTCTTTTATATACAAGCTGATGGAAATTACCGCTTCCGCCGCCGGAAATGTTCCGGGGATTTCCGCAAATCCTTTATTAATTCTTGCGCTCTCTGTTTTATTATTTGCGTTTATTGTTTTCATTGAACGAAAACGGCAGATGAAAATATTAAAGCTAAGGCCGTTTTTATGATTAATTACAATTCATCATCCGCTTTGCGCGCTTTTCTGGATCAGGAAGGACTTGGAATGCAGAAAAAATTCGGTCAAAATTTTTTAATTAATCCGAAGGTAAGAGAAGATCTAGCCGGCGCTTTGGACGCGTCTTCTGGAAGCGATGTTTGGGAGATAGGTCCGGGACTCGGCGCAATGACAGATTTGCTTTTAAAGAAAAATTTAAAAGTAAAAGCGTTTGAAATCGATATTGGATTTATCCGCGTATTAAAAAAATTATTTTCTGAAAATGAAAATTTTAATCTGGTTGAAGGCGATGCAATGAAAACATGGCAGGCTGAAAAGCCTGTTCAGTTTCTGCTTGGAAATCTTCCTTATAATATTGCCGCCGCTTTATTGGCGGACTTTATTGAAGAAGGCAGAACTTTTAAAAGAATGGTTGTTACAGTTCAAAAAGAAGTCGCGCTTCGCATGGGCGCGTCAGCGGGTTCAAAGGATTATTCATCATTCTCTGTTCTGTGCGCGTCAATGTATAAAGTAAAACCGCTTATGGTGATACGCAAAGAATCATTTTTTCCGCAGCCGAATGTTGACAGCATGGGTGTTCTTTTTGAAAACCGCTTTTCGGACGCAGGCGATCAAGGTAAATATCCGCAAATATTTTATCCGCTTGTGCGATCTCTATTCGCGTCAAGGAGAAAGACAGTTAAGAATAATTTGACTGCCTTCATATCATCGCGCTTTGTAAATTTAAAAGAATTATCCGGTATGTCCGCGCAGGATTTATGTATAGAGGTCTTGCGTGCAAATGACGTTAAAGAAAACGAGCGGGCTGAAAATTTGGATTTTAACGCGTTTTTATCTCTTGCAAATTCCATTGATAATATGCGATTATAGAAATAGAAATGTCAATTGCCGGGAACATAGCCAAAATCGAAGAGAGGATACAAAAAGCGTGCGATAAAGCAGGCAGGAAACGCGGCGAAATTACTTTGATGGGCGTATCGAAATTTGTGCAGATCGAAAAAATCGAAGAAGCGTTCAGCGCGGGCGTGCGATGTTTCGGTGAAAGCAGAATAAAAGAAGCATCAGAAAAATTTGAAAACTGGCAGCGGCAGGATTCACAGCTTCATTTTATCGGGTATTTGCAGCGAAATAAAGCAAAGCAGGCAGCGCTGTTATTTGACTGCATTCAATCAGTAGACAGGGATGAACTTATTGAAGAGTTAGACAAACAATCGCTGGCGCGTTTAAAACCGCTTAAGGTTTTATTAGAGATGCGCACAGGAGAAGAGACAAAGAGCGGTTATGTGAACATAGAATCGCTGTTTAAGGCGGCGGAAAGCGTTTTAAACTGTAAAATGTTAAAACTTTCGGGACTTATGACAATGGCGCCTTTTACTGACGATATAGAATTAATCCGCTCTTCTTTCAGGCAGCTTGTAAAAGTTCAGAATGAACTTGAGAAGCGTTATCCCGGTGAAGACTGGACTTGTTTGAGCATGGGGATGTCAAATGATTTTGAGACAGCAGTTGAAGAAGGGTCGACAATGCTCAGAATAGGAAGCGCGATTTTTAATGATTAATCATTAAATCAATAAGGAATGAATCAACAATGAAGAATGTTATTTTTTTAACAGTTTTATT
>JGI24695J34938_10002696_pt1 | contig 13180 bp, 15 predicted proteins | sample TergutCo191P3_FD_34938 | JGI IMG/M metagenome (IMG submission 34938) | reverse complement strand
CGTCGATGTTTGCAAGTGCGATGACAAGTCCGTCCAAGATATGGGCACGGGCTTCGGCGGCGTCGAGGTCGAATTTGGTGCGGCGTAGGATTACTTGTTTCTGGTGTTCAAGGTAATGGACAAGCATTTCTTTTAGGTTCAAGTATTTTGGCGTATTGTCGACCAAAGCCAAGAACGTGATGCCGATAGAAGATTGAAGTTGCGTGTGTTTGTAGAGTTGGTTAAGGACGACTTGGGGTTGGGCTTCGCGTTTGAGGTCGATTACGATACGAAGACCCTCGCGGTCAGATTGTTCGTGGACGTCGGTGACGCCTTCGATTTTTTTGTCTTTGCCCATTGCGATTTCAGCAATAGATTTTACAAGGTTTGATTTGACGACTTGATACGGGATTTCCGTGATTACGATTTTTTGCTTGCCGTTTTTGGGGTCTTGTTCGATGTCGGCTTTTGCACGGATTACCACTCCGCCGCGTCCAGTTTTATAGGCGTGCTTGATTGCTTGACGCCCCATGATTACGCCGCCGGTTGGAAAGTCGGGAGCCGGGATAATTTTTGTAAGGCTGTCGATTGAAATGTCTTCGTCGTCGATAAGTGCGATTACGCCGTTGATGACCTCGACAAGGTTATGTGGGGGAATGCTTGTCGCCATGCCGACCGCGATACCTTCCGAGCCATTGACAAGCAAGTTCGGAAATCGTGCCGGAAGGATTGTTGGTTCTTGTTCGGACTCGTCAAAGTTGGGTTTAAAGTCCACGGTGTTTTTATTGATTTCGCGTAGGAGTTCGTTAGAGATTGGAGAGAGTCGGGCTTCGGTATAACGCATAGCAGCCGGCGGGTCGGCGTCGATTGAGCCAAAATTTCCGTGACCGTCGACCAAGATTGCCGACATTGACCAAGGTTGTGCCATACGGACAAGTGAGTCGTAGATTGCACTGTCGCCGTGGGGGTGATATTTACCCATTGTTTCACCCACGATACGAGCGGATTTTTTGTGTGGTTTGTCACACGTTACGCCAAGTTCGTACATTGCAAACAAGATACGGCGGTGAACGGGTTTCAAGCCGTCACGCACATCGGGAATAGCACGCGAAACGTTAACCATCATGGCATAGGACATAAAAGACTTTTTGATTTCGTCTTCGATGCGAATCTTTATAACCTTTGTGTTGTCTTCGAGTGCGTTGTCTTTTTTTTCTTCGCTCATATTTTGTACTCCTTTCCGTCTTGTGGTGGCTTGTGTCCGCGTTTAGCAAGTTTTTTGCGTGTGTCGTCGTTCATATGAACCGGCACAAGTTTGCAGTCGAGGTATTGGTTTTTAAGTTGTTCAAACTCTGGGATATCCATGTGGACATTGTTTGCCCCAGCAGGAGCCGGACCGGTGATATCCAAAAATGCAATAGCCGAGTTTTTGATGATGTTTTCTACGCCCTCGCAAAGAACCGCGTCGCCGGTGATGCCTGCGGTTTTTCCTCCGCGTGTGATTGTATAGCCATAACATTCAAGATAGTCGACGTGTTGGACTTTGTAAGGAATAATTTTATAGTTGCCGATTTCGATTCCATCTTTAAGGTGTTTTTTATCAACTTCGATAATTGTTGGGTTAGTGCGTTCGTAGACACTTTGCGGAAAGTGAGTAACTTCAAATAGTTTTTTGATAAATTCGGTTGCACCGGTGGGGGCGATTATTGTTAATGGTGTTTCGCGGCTTGGAAGACAAAAGAACAATGCGGGGATTCCAAACACGTGGTCACCGTGTAGGTGCGTGATTACAAGAGTTTGAATTTTGTCCAAGTCGACGTTGTCTTTTAAAAGGACTTTGTGGTCGGGGCAGTCTATGAGAATTGCTTGGTCGATTAAAGTGCAGCAACTGTGCGACTTTGAATTGATTGCTCCTGTTCCGTATAGTTTTATTTTCATTTGTTCCTCCCTTAAACGTCCAAGCCTTCTGCGTATTGGCTTGCGTTTTCTGCGATAAAGTTCCGCCGTAGTTCTGGCTTTTCACCCATGAGTGTACTGAATATTTCGTCCGCCATGAATGCGTCTTCCAATGTTACTTGTAAAAGTGTTCGATTTGCCGGCGACATTGTGGTTTCCCAAAGTTGGTCGGCGTTCATTTCACCAAGACCTTTATAGCGTTGGATGTTGACGCCGGATTTGCCACTCTTTGCAAAGTGTTTTTCCATGTCTTCGACGCTGTAGAAATATTGTTCGCTTTTACCGCGACTTACTTTGAAAAGTGGGGGTTGTGCAATATAGACGTGACCGTTTTCAACAAGCGGTCGCATGAAACGATACAAGAATGTAAGAAGAAGTATACGAATGTGGCTTCCGTCCACGTCCGCGTCCGTCATGCAAATGATTTTGCCGTATCGAAGTTTGCTGTGGTCAAAGTCTTCTTGGATTCCGCAACCAAACGCGGTAATCATGTTTTTGATTTCGGCGTTTTCAAGGACTTTTCCAAGTCGGGCTTTTTCGACGTTAAGAATCTTTCCGCGTAGGGGCAAGATTGCTTGGAAACGTCGGTCGCGACCTTGCTTTGCCGTTCCGCCCGCCGATTCGCCCTCGACGACATAGATTTCGCAAAGTTCGGCTTTACGTTCAGAACAGTCGGCAAGTTTACCCGGCAAGGTTGTGGTTTCAAGAACGCTTTTACGACGGATAAGGTCTTTTGCATTTCGGGCGGCGTCGCGGGCATTACGAGCGACGATGAATTTGTTAATAAGTTCTTTTAATTCTTTGGGGTGTTCTTCCAAAAATTCGCTAAAGCCTGTTTGCATTGCTTTTTCGACTTCCATACGCATAAAGGCATTTCCAAGTTTGGTCTTTGTTTGCCCCTCGAATTGCGGGTTGGTTAACTTGACGGATATAACCGCACAAATTCCTTCCAACGTATCGTCAATGGAAAGTTTATCATTTTCTTTTAACAGGTTGACCTTTTTGCCGTACTCGTTAACGATTTTGTTAAGGGCGTTTCTGAAACCAATAAGATGAACGCCGCCTTCCTCGGTGTTGATATTGTTTGCGTAAGTATGAATGTTCTCGCCGTAGCCGTCGTTATAGCCAAAAGCAATTTCGACCTCGTTGTCTTTGTTCTTCTTGTTGACGTATACGGTTTGCGGAATAATCAAGTCTTTGTTTCGGTTAAGATGTTCTACGAATTCTACGATACCGCCTTTAAAACGGAATTCGTCTTTTCTTTCGCGACCTGGACGATTATCCGATGCACTGATTGTAAGCCCTTTGTTAAGAAAAGCAACTTCACGCAATCGACCGCGTAATTGGTCATAGTTAAAGTCAATAGAATCAAATATATCCGCGTCAGGGAAAAATGTGATTGACGTTCCACGTTTGTTTGTCGTGCCGACTTGTTGCAAAGGTCGTTGCGGAATACCACGGTTGTATATTTGTTTGAAATGCTTGCCGTCTTGGAATACTTCGACTTCAAGCCACTCGGACAAAGCGTTGACAACAGAAACACCAACACCATGCAAACCGCCGGAGATTTTGTAACCGTTGCCCTCGCCGAACTTGCCGCCGGCGTGCAACTTGGTCAAGACCACCTCGACGCAACTTTTTTTCTCGGTCGGGTGAAGTCCGGTCGGAATACCCCGCCCATTATCGGTACAGGTAACGCTGCCGTCCTTGTTAATGGAAACAGTAATAATGTTGCAATGCCCTGCAAGTGCTTCGTCCACACTATTGTCAACGATTTCAACAATAAGATGTTGAAGCCCCTTTTCTCCCGTGCTGCCGATATACATGCCCGGACGCTTGCGAACAGGGTCAAGCCCTTCAAGGACTTGAATGTCTGTTGCACCATAGGATTTGATTTTGTCTGAATCTGCGTTTTTTGCCATTAAGTATTATATCACGTACAGGGGTACACAAGCAAGCAAAACTTCTTAAATACCTGGTAAAAAAGCGTGAAATAAATGTCAAATAATATACTAACCGGATTGCTTTGAATGTGCTGAAGTCATGTCCGGCTTTCTGTGTGTAGTAGTAAAATTTAGATGATGGTATTTTTTGCGGGCAATGCTTGCAAGATGTTCAAGGCACGGACTACACAGATATGATGAGGTTTCGGTTCGCGTATCTCTGTGATGGATAATTTTTCGTATTTGCATGTCGCTTGATCCGTCGCAAAATCCACAAGGAATTGGTCCGTGATAATCTTCTTTAAAAGTAACCATGGTTTTATATTATATTCTTGTGTAAAATAAATCAAACGATTTTCGACACGATTTTACAATTATAATATTTATATTATTGGTCAGCCGGAGCAATAACAAGGCATCTGAATGGGTCTTTGCCTGTAGAATATGTTTTGATTCCTTCGACATCGGCAAGTGCACTGTGAACGATTGCACGCTCGCGGGCGTTCATCGGGTCAAGTTTGACTTGGCGACCGCTTGATTTTACGTAATCGGCCTTTTTCTTTGCAAGGGCGGTTACGGTGTCACCGCGACGTTCCCTGTAATCTCCGATGTTCAAAAAGACGCGTTTGCCTTCGCCTTGTGAATTTGAAATCGCGATACTTGAAACAAGAGTTTGAATAGCATTTAAAACCATACCGTTTTTGCCAATAAGTTGCCCGATGTTTTCGCCGTTGACATTAATGTTAAAAGCGTTATCTGTGTGTTCGGTCGTAACGGCAGAATCGTTGCCAAGTGTTTCAAGCAATTTGACAACAAAGGCTTGGGTCTTTACAAACTTTGGCGAGTTCCCCTCGGTCACGATAGGGGTAGATTTCACGGGGACAACTCTTTGCGTTTTAGTTTCTTTTTTATCAGTAGGTTTCAACTTGTCGGTTTTCGTTTCGGGTTTTACTTCAGGTTCGGGGGCTTTTTCTTGCTTTGGTTCGGGTTTTATTTCCGCACCCGCTTTTACTGTTGCCCGGATATGGGCCTTTTTGAAAAGACCGCCTTGGTCAAGAATTTCGATGTCAAGGTCTTCTTGGGCGACACCAAGTTGGGTCACCGCATCTTCGATTGCCTCGTGGACTGTTTTCGCTTTTGTTTCAATTTGTTTCATTTTACTTTTCCTTCCTTTTAGATTTGAAATATTTAGCATGAGGGTTAATGACATTGCCGTCTGTTTCCGGCATGCCGTCGCCCCCTTTGGCTAACTTTTTTTGTTCTTGCCACTTTAATAACTTGTCGACCGGGTAATTAAGTCCGACTGTAATAGCCGTGGAAAGCAAAGAGTTGACAACGATATATATCGCAAGTGCCGCCGTCGAAATCATAGTAAAGTAAACCATAATCGCAGGGAGAACGATTTTCATTACACGCTGCATGACCACTGGGTCGACGGTTGGTATTTTTTGGTCGGCTTGGTTTTTGGTTTCACGCATTGAATATTTGATGACGGCTTCTTTTGGTTTGTCGTCTTTTTTCTTGTTCATCATGATTTTGCCGTTTATATAGGCTGCTCCCCATGATGTAATGCCTGCAAGAATAATAAGCAAAAGCATTCCGTTCCAACTTCTTTGATTTGTGTCATGGTCAAGCACATGGTTGATGATATTGAACTGGGCATCAAGGTACGCGTTTCGGGCATTTCCGTAATATCCCTCGGGGGCGGTTGCAACACTTCGGAACAAGCCTTGAGAAAATGTCGCGGAAGATGACCAAGGCACATCGGAAACCCAGATATTGCGAATCCATAAAAAGCCGACGCGGTGATTGTTGTACGCGATATTTACGGCCTCGGCAAAAGTAGTACCGTCGGTGCGGGTTGTGTTCGCGATATTGTAAAAGGCTTGGGCAACGTCTTCCGGCGTAGAATACGGATTATTCACGGTGTCAATGTCGGCTTGGGTAAAGTAGTCGCCGTACTCGAATTCCTGATAGACGGCCTGCAAAGATGTGGCTTGTAATTCTGTGTTGTAATCCGCGATATAACGCAGAGTTGTAAACACCGACATGAATATTGCCATAGTCACAAAAAGATTGATAAACATAAACAAACAAAAGCCGCCCATTTTATAGCCGTGCTTTTTATAAAGTTCCTGGGTCGCACGATTAAGTTGCAAAGGGTTGTCGGCGTATTGTTCTTTCAAGGCGTCTTGTTCAGGTTTCATCTTTTGCATAAAGTTAGAGTTCTTTTTGGTAAAGTATCTGTTTGCAAAATCAATCGGTAAAAGTATTAACTTTAACAAGACTGTAAAGAACATAATCGCAACACCATATGCGACAACGCCTCCGCCATACATCGCCCCGATTAACGCATATACAAGCAAGCCTATAAACGGAAACCAATTCAAAAAAGACGCAGGTGGTGCGGCGTCGGGGAATTCTACAATTCCATTAAGTAACAAATCCGTTAAATCACCCATTTCGCTCCTCCCGAATATCCAAATGGTATCGGGTCATATCCATGTCCGTTTTTGTTAAACGGATTGCATCGAAGTATTCGCCAAAGTCCGAACGCCCAACCCTTGATAATTCCGAATCGCATAATGGATTCAATCGTATAGGCTGAACACGTCGGGTAAAAGTTGCAACTGCCGGGCAGGAACGGGCGAACCAGATGCTTGTAAAAGTATACAGGCAAACACCCCAAAAAGACAAGGGCTTTTTTTGTCAGTTTTATCATTTCAACAGCCCCGCCTTTTTAAGGACATAGCCGATGGACTTTTGAATCTCGGGGAAAGGCTTTTCAAGAAGGGTGTCTTTTGCGACGAAAATATAATTGTGGTTGTCTTGCATTTGGGCAAGGTATGGCTTGACCGCGTGACGCATTACGCGGACGGCACGGTGACGTTTGACGCTGTTGCCTACTTTTTTGGAAGCCGAAAAGCCGACCTTGATATTAGGCATGCGGCAAAAATTATATACAAGTGTTAAACAATCACAACCGCTTGACCGACCGTGCTTGTAGATATAGTTAAACTGTTTTCGCTTTTTTAAGCGGTACTTTGTTTGAAGCATTAAATTTGTGCACGTCCTCTGGCACGGCGACGTTTAATCAAGCGGCGACCGCCGACGGACTTCATACGATTGCGAAAGCCGTGGACTTTTGCTTTGCTTCGTTTTCTTGGTTGGTATGTTCTTTTCATAGGGGTTATTATAATAGATTAAATTTAAATTGTCAACCCATTCGTTTTTATTATATAATTTGTGACATGGAAAACAAACTTCAACTTGAATTGCACGTGGAAGACTTTACCCCAATAAAAGAATACTACGGCAAACTTGGTTTCAAGGTCGCATGGGAAAGACCGCCCGAAGGTTTCAAAGGATACCTTGTGCCTAACAGGCAAGGAACAAAAATCGCTTTTTGGGGTGGCAACAAAGAAATCTATAACCAACCGCACTTTAAGCAATTTCCAAAAACCACCCCACGCGGCTACGGTGTTGAAATAATCATTATGGTCAAGGATATAAAAACCTTTTACCACCAAGTCAAAGATTTCGCAAATGTAAAAGAGCCTCTCACAAAACAACCATGGGGACTATGGGACTTCCGAGCCACAGACCCAGCCGGCTATTACTTAAGATTCACAAGCGAACACGACGTCTTATCAAACGAATTCGCCTGCAAGTAAAACATTATTGTTTCTTTAATATTCCAATGACTTTAAGAAGTTCGGCTTCAAATTCTTTGAAGGTTGTTGTTGGGTGGATTGGTGCCCCGATACGGATTTCGGTTGGTGATATTTTAAGGTGCGTTGTAAGTTTTTTATTCTCGTCGCTTAAACTTTCAAAGTTACAAGTAATGCCGGGAAGAATGTTTCGTTCTGCTCCCGAACCGCAAGACATAGTTTCAATGTTTTTATCGAATAGGGCTTTCATGGTGTCGACAAACAAGGGCGAGCAAAACAGATGAATTGTATCGCGTCCGAACTTTTGCCCCGAGTCAATCGTGCTTTTAAAATGTAAAAGGTCTTTTGCAAATGCATCTTTATTCATTGTCCACCATTTTTGATATGTCGGTTATAATCCGTTGGATACGTACGTCTTTGTTGCGGAGTGCGGTTTCGATTCTGTTGCGGGCATGCATGACGGTAGTATGGTCGCGTCCGCCCATGATTTGCCCTATGTTGATAAGAGGTATTTCAAGAAATTCAGAAATCAAATATATTGCGACCATGCGAGGTTCGACAAACTCGCGGTTGCGTCGCTTGCCCAAGATATCGTCGCGAGTAATATTAAAGTATTGAACCACGTGACCCAGTATTTTCTCGGCGGTGGTTTGGTATCGAGAATTGTCTTGAATTTCTTTTAATGCGTCGTGGCAATCCGAAAGGTCGGGTTCGATTTTGTTTTTAAGTTGTGCATAGAAAATAATCTTGGTAAGGTTGCCTTCCATTTCGCGGACGTTGCATTTATGTTCGTGGGCATATTTTGCAAGGAAATTGCAAACCTCGTCACTTAATCTATAGTTTTCAAGGTTGGCTTTCTTTTGCAATATTGCAAGCCACATTTCCACATCGGGGCTTGATATATCTTGGATAAGACCGCTTTTGAAACGCGACCGCATGCGGTCTTCAAGGGTTGGCATTTCGTCTGGGTGGCGGTCAGATGTAAGGACGACTTGTTTGCCGTTTTGGATGAGGTCGTTAAACGTGTGAAAGAATTCTTCTTGGGTGCCTTTTTTGTCGCGGATAAATTGGATATCGTCAATCAACAAGATGTCGGCGGTTCGATACTTTTCGCGAAAAGCGGCGATTGGATTTGTTTTACTATGTACCATTGTATTGACAAAGTCGTTAGTAAATTTTTCGCTTGAAGCAAATGCGATAACCGTGTCAGGGCTTTCAATCAAAAGATGATTGACAATCGCATTCATAAGGTGGGTTTTGCCAAGACCGGTTTCTCCATAAATAAAAAGTGGATTGATTACTTTGCCGGGTTTTTTTGCAACACTTTCCGCGGCGGCGTGTACGATTTGATTACTTTTGCCTACTATGAAATTATTAAAGGTTTGATTTGGGTTTACGCGGATATTCCGATTTGGGTGAAAACGTGAAGATTCTATGTCGACGGACAAAACTTCTCCTTGCGGAACAAGACTGGGTGCAGCATCATGCTGCCGTGCTTCTTTTTCGACCGCGTCGATGATTTTGACTTTTTCTACGATTGGGGCGGCGTCTTTGATTGTCTTTTCAATATGTTCAAAGTGCCGCGGGTTTTCTGCCTGCTGTTTCCCCATGGTGGTCGGAGCCGCCAAGATAAACGTGCCTTCCTCGAATGCCTCGACGCAGAGAGGTTTTATCCACAAGTCAAAACTTACACTTGAAACCGTGCCCGAGATTTGCTTTTTTGCGTCTTCCCAAATTTTTTGAATGTTCATGTAAAAATTATACTATAGAAACTTGTCCACAATGTCAAGACAAGGTAGATGTTTGTCAAAGAACTTGTTGGATTTTATCAAGTCGTCAATTTGTGGTCGCGTGAACCAAGCGGTTTGTTGAACTTCGGCTTTTGCAAGGTTTTCTTGTTTGACATCGAAATCGCCAACGATGTGAAAGTACCCGGCACGTTCGTTGTTATAGAAGTGATTGAAATCTTTTGGGTCAAGTGTCAATCCAAGTTCTTCTTTGACTTCCCGTACGATTGCGAAAAGTCTTTCCTCGCCGTCTTCAAGATGTCCGCCGGTAAAAGCCCAAGTTCCGCCTTTTTGCACGGAACGTTTTTGCAGTAAAAAATCGCCGCGGTCGTTTTGCATAATTGCAATGACACAAGCCATTTGATTAACTCATTCTTACAGGCAATACAAGAAATAAATAATCTGCCGGCTTTGCGTTTTCCAAAGTACATGGCGACAATTCCCCGTTAAAGTTAATTTTGATAAAGTCGTCGCTTGTGGCTTTTAAAACATCGTGCAAGTATTTCGCGTTGAAAGAAATTTTGATATCTTTGCCGGTAAGTTTGGCCGGTACTTTTTCCGCGATTGCTCCGATTTCGTTATTGGACGTTACTGAAATCAATTTATCCGCAATGCTTAATGTAACAAGGTTTATTTTATCGCTACGAACCAAGAGTCCCGCACGTTCGACGGCTTGTTCAAAAGCGGTTTTTTCTACAACGACGGACGAGTCAAAACTTGCAGGGATAATCTGGCTGTAATTGATAAAGTCCCCGTCAACCAATCGACCGGCAAAAGTCGTTTTGTTGATTGTGACTTGAAAGAATTTGTTGTCAATGATAATTGAGACTTCACCGCTGTCGTCGGCGATAAGTTTTTTAATCTCGTCAAAACTTCGCCCAGGCACGACGACATTTACGGGCTCGGCGTGGTTTTTGATTTTCTTTTCAATTCGCGACAAACGGAATCCGTCCAAGGCAACGCCGGTTATTACATCTTTGCCAATCTCGCAAAGAATGCCCTTCAAGATTGGACGACTGTCGTCCGTGCTTACGCTTATACGTGTCTTTGTGATAAAGTCCCGCAAAGAGTCGGCTTTAATAGAAAAGTGCGGCTTTTTGTCGATGTTGATAATGTCAGGATATTCAATCAATAAAAGAGTTTGAAAGTTACAAACGTTCTCGCCGTGTTTAATGACCATATTGTCGCCGTTCAAATTTAATTCGACCGAACTTTTGCCAAGTCGCCCGACATATTCGTTAAACAACTTTCCCGGAACAACCGCAACGCCTTCGCTTTGAATATCGGCACGAATTGTCTTTTGAATGTACATCTCTAAATCCGTCGCCGCTAAGGTCAACGTTCCGTCTTTGGCAATTAATTTTATGCCTTCCAAAATTGGGTTAATTGAACGTGCCCCAACCGCCCTGTTGACCGTTGCCACCGCTTCTGCTAAATCCAATCCATCACATGTTATTTTCATGACAAATTGTAACACATAAACTTTTAATTCGTCAACGCAAAAGTTTCAACATTCCACGTATAGTTTCCGCAGATTTTTCCATAGCCATAGATTCGTCACAAGTCAAATCGACAGAAAGAATCTGTTGCACTCCGCTTTGACCTATAATTGTAGGTTGCCCAAGATAAACCCCGTACTTTTCACAAAAAGAAGAAACCGTACGAATGCTTTGAGAATTCTCCAGAATCGCATCAACTATATTTGCCATGCAAACGCCGATACCATAATAGGTACTTCCCTTTTTATTTATAATGTCGTACGCCTCGGTTCGGGTAAGATACAAAACTTTGTCGCGTTGCTCGCATGAAAGTTTATCCATTATCGGGATTAACCCAACCGAACACGAATTCCAAGGAACAAAAGAACTGTCACCATGCTCTCCCAAAACATATGCCTTTATATTTCGACTGTCGATATTTAACTCTTGACTTATAAGATGCCGCAGCCTTGCCGTGTCAAGCGTCGTTCCGCTGCCAATAACGCGTTCGTGCGGAAAGCCGGAAGCCACTTGGACAACTTGGGTCATAACGTCCACCGGATTTGTCACGACAAGATATATGCCTTTGAACTTTGTCTTTTTGATACTTTCAACAATGGATTCCATAATCTTGGCATTACACTTTATCAAATCCGCCCGGGTTTGCTTTTTGTCCTGGACTTTACCCGCAGTAATTACAACAATATCCGCATTATCACAGTCCTTATATTCTCCCGCCCAAATCTTTATATTGTTTACATTGTAAACGCTCGCGTGCTCTAAATCTTTGGCTTCACCACAAGCCTTATCCTTATTAATGTCAATCAAAACCAACTCGGAAACTTTGTTCCTGTGCGTAACAAGTTGATACGCAAAACTCATACCAACATTGCCGCAACCAATAATAACTACTCTTGCCATGTAACTATATTAATCTAAAACACCATGCTTTGCAAATCAAAATTTATCAACCAACTTCTATCGATGGCAATAACATTTCGGCGTATTCCGTAGATACACCCGGACCGCCCGCAATCCGTTTTCGCGAATTTGTGAACGAGTCAATCGCATTCCGTCGGCACGTCCCAAGCGAGGATAATAATATTGAACTGTCTTGTCAAAGATGTCCACCGCCCCCTGCGAGCAAAATTTAGGTCGCAAACAATCCGCACCGAAATGCTGGATTGTTTTGACTCTGACTTCCTGCCGAACTTGATTTCCGGCATTCTCTATGTTTTGTTGCTTTCTCCCCACAAGGTATACAATCCCGCCGGCGGCACCAGGAAGCAAAGTCAACATAGCAGCACAGAAAATTATTTCACGCATTTTTTTGCTCAACTTAAATTGGCGTATGACCAATGAATATTTGTCCATACTAAATAATATTTTATGCTATACTTGATTTATGCAAATTCAATCCGTGCAACTTGTGAACTTTCGCAACCACGCTCGCACAAGCATCGAACTTGACCCTGGTATAAACGTGCTTGTCGGCGAAAATGCCCAAGGCAAAACCAACTTGCTCGAAGCCATCTATATAACCTGTGTTGGTCGCGGTTTCCGCTCGCCTCGAGACAAGGAGGTTATCCGCTTTGGTCAAGACTTCGCAAAAGTAGGAACAACGGCAATAAAGAAATTTGGCAAACTCGACGTAGAAATCACAATCTCGACAAAAAGCGAAAAATTACCGCCCGACAAAGCCGGACTTGCAGGTCCGACCTTAAAGCAAATCAAGGTCAACCAAATCCCGATTGCAAAAATGGGCGAACTTATGGGCAATGTGACTTGCGTGTTTTTCAACCCAGACGAACTCCGCCTTATCAAAGACGCCCCCGCCGACCGCCGGCGATTTATGGACATCGATATAAGCCAGATGAACAAAATCTATTTTTACAATTTACTTCGATACAATAAAATTCTTAAGCAGCGAAACGCCCTTTTGAAAAACATGAACGCACGCCCGACGGCAGACGAACTTTCAAGTCTTGATATCTGGGATGAACAACTTGAAAAGTACGCCGAACAAATCATCGCCGCCCGAGTCGACTTTTGCGAAAAACTTAAAGCCACCGTGCCTGCTGTTCACGCCGCCCTTGCCCCCAGCGAAACCTTGACCGTGGATTATGAATGTTCCACGTGGAACAAAAAACTCTCCGACGTCCGCGAAAAAGACCTACGTCTACGCACTACGACTGTCGGCCCTCATCGCGACGATATTTTGTTGCGGCTTAACGGCAAGGACGTGCGGGCGTTTGCAAGTCAAGGCCAGCAACGAACAGTTGCGTTGTCGCTTAAAATTGCGGAACTTAAAATCTTTGAAGCCGTCACCGGCGAAAAGCCGATTCTGTTGCTTGACGATGTGTTAA
>JGI24695J34938_10002695_pt1 | contig 13196 bp, 11 predicted proteins | sample TergutCo191P3_FD_34938 | JGI IMG/M metagenome (IMG submission 34938) | reverse complement strand
ACCCAATTCCTTGGCGATATTAATCGCAGGTCCCTGCATAACTCCCGCGCCAAGAATTATAATTGTCTCTTTCATATTTTCTCCTTACGAATTTTTATTTATCTGAGCATCTTTAAAAACTTCAGTTTTTATAAGTTCCCGTTATTTACCGCGTATACTTCGAAGGTATCGCCCAGTCTGAACAGTTTACTTGCCGCCAATAAAAATTTATATAAAAAACTTTTTTTATTTTCCGCGAATTTGCCAAGCGCCGGGAATCTTTCGGGATGATGCCCGGAAGCGGCTGTTTTTTTTACTTTGAATCCCGCAAGAGCGAGCGCTTTTTTTACAGTCTTCGGCGACCATATTGTAAAGTGATCCGCAGGGCTTGCTTCTAAAAATTTGCGAAGGTTCGATCTTCCTGAGATGCCTGAAAATGAAGGCGTCGAAAAAGCAAGGATGCCGTTTGGTTTTAACAGTGTTTTTATTTCTTTGAATACGGTTACGCAGTCTTTAAAATGTTCGATGACATACCACATTGTTATTATATCGAAGGAATTTGGAGCGGTGAGCGGGGAGCAGGGAGCAGGGAAGAAGGTTTGGAATGCGGGGATTTTTAAGTTTTCTTGCACATAACGGACTGCGTCATTCGCCGGATCAATTCCTGTTGGAGAGTAACCTTCTTTTTTCGCTGCCATAAGAAACGGACCGTACGCGCAGCCGATGTCCAGTAATGCCGGAGACTCTTTTTTTTCTGTCTTATTTTTTATAGAACCTTTAACTCGAAGTCCGCGCGAAAAAATTTTAGAAATGATTTTTAACCGTTTTTTTCCGGCGTTTTTGATATTTTCAAAATCTTCAAGGTAGGTTTTTCCGTATTGTTTTTTGTAAAAGTCAAAAAAATATTCTTTTTCGTATTCAATCGGCACGGGATTAATCCTGTCCATGCTGATTATGCCGCATTTTGAACAGCGCCTGTAAGTCCGTTCGCAAAAACGCGCAGCGCTTTTTTTTGAAGGTTTATATCCGCAGACAGGGCAGTTTTTATTAACAATCGGCGAAAAACCGTTAATTAATCCGGCAAGAGATTGATTTTTATTTTCTACCGATAAAGGTTTATATTGATTTTTACGGTTCCCGGCGGAATTTATTAAAGATTTAAAACTTTTTATATCTTTAAATCCCGCCGCTTCGGCAAGTTTTTTATGGTACTTTGTAGGATGAGCCAAAAAAACTTTTGTTCCCGCGAATAACGCTTCGTAAGCTGTAATTCCGTAGTGAGTTATCACAATGTCATATTCGTTTAAGTGTTCAGCCAGATTTAGTATTGCATCTAACGTTTTTATTTGAGAAACGGGGAATGGGGAATGTGCAGTATTTAACGCTCCTTTAATTATAGTTATGTCAAAATGAATTTTGCTTTTCATTTTTAATAATTGGTCAGCGGTTTTTATTCCAAGCCCTGCAGAATCTTCGTGACCGAAAGTGATTAGTATTTTTAAGGTTTTATTCTCGTCTTTTGTTTGTGCTGGGTTGCATTGGTTCGCGGTAGATTTCTTTATTATTAACGAAGGAGAAAAAATATTCGCATTCGGCTTGCCGAGTTTTTCGGGAACAAGTATATCAATTAAAAAATCAAAATTATCCCTGCACTTGCCGCCTTCATCAATCCCGATAACAGGCGCAATTTTCTTCCAATACAAAAGCTCATTTAAAGGAGTCTTAAATCTATCCAAAACAATAAATTCACACCTCCCATTCCCCATTTTCCATTCCCTATTCTCTATTCCCTTATCTGATAATATCCACGCGGAATCAGGCTCCATCGATTGAATAAGTTTAGAAGTATTTTCGGTTTGCGAAGAAATAAAAAGAAACGCCTCCCTGCCTAATGCCCGCAGATCCTTTACAAGATTGACACAGCGGCTAAGGTGTCCTCCGCCTCTTCCTTGTTCCGCGGCAGGAACAATTAATATCATTTAATTTTCTCCGTTGGATGAATCGTTTTCCGGTTTGAAAATTCTATTATACGCGCTGATTATTACGCTGCCGTTATAGCGGTTGTTTTCGTTTTTTAAAGCCGAGTATAAAGCAAGCGCGCGATCATAGTCTTCCCGGGTGTCGACCGTTATGCGCAATTGAGGATGATGCCATTGTGAGGGAGCGGGCGGACGATGAAGTTTAAAAATTCCCGGGTTATTATACAAATACGGGCAGACATGTTCGCGTTCCGAAGTTTGAGAAGCTTCGTCTGCGGCGCGAAGGAGCGCTGATGCGGCGGCGGATTCAACTCCTGCGCCGTAAGGTAGATTTAAAAAACCGGCGTAATCGGCGTTTAAGGAAGAAGCTTCGTTATTAATAGCGTCAGACGCGTCGGCGAATACAAACGGGTTGTCTCCTGTCGCCCTGATTACGCGCGTTATACGAAATTTTCTTATAACCTGACAGTAACGTTCAAGAACATCATCTTTGGGACCCGCGTAAATTTGAAAGCCGGCTTTTTTTGCAAGAGGCTCGAATTCATAAAAAGAATCTTCGGTGCAGGCGAGTATTCTGACGCCGGCTTTTACATGATTTAACGCTTCCATTACGCGAAAAATTAAAGGCTCGCCGTCAAGAAGGAGTAGCGCTTTTCCCGGCAGTCTTGAAGAATCGATGCGCGCCTGTAAAACAATCGCTGTCAATTCATTCTCCTGCGGTTTGGGGAATTGTATTGTCGGATATAATGCCGGATATATCCCAGCGGTTTGTTACGCCGCGGGCGTCGCACTTCCATCTGAATTTATTTATTTTGATCCATGTTCTTACTTTTTTAAATTCTTCCCAAGCGAAAGAAATATCCTCGCCCGATTTAAAAGAGAAACCGGGAAAACGATATAAAGGAAGATGCGCGTAATCATTTTTAAAAACCGGAGCGAGGTTTTTTAAATAGAAACGTTTATAGCAGTCTTTTAAAGAAAGATCCTCGCGGGGAAGCTCTCCGTCGTAAGATAACTTATAATGAAGATTAATAGCGATTTCTTCTCCCCATAAAAAAGAGCGAAACCCGAAATCCATCAGCTGCCAGTACGCGTGATCTATCGTTATGTCAAATCCGCCCGTGCTGATAAAACGCTGCCTGTCGTAAATTCCGATTCCGTCAAACGGGTAAAGGGTAAGATCACCTTCGCTATGCGGCTCCATAAAATGAGTGCGGATTTTTTTTCGCTGAGTTACGGGGGCTATCAAAGTAGGCAGCACTTCGTAATTTGAGTTCATTATAAGAGGAACAGTGCAAAGCCTTTTAAAGCCTCCTTTTTTTTCCGTGTTCTCGTCATTTTCTTCCGAACTAATGCTGAGTCTCTCCGCCATTCTGCCTGCGGTTCCTCCGGCAATTATTTTCATATCGCTGTGCATGACAAAAAAGAGGGGGCTTTCGATTTCGGAAGCCGCAAGATTTATCTGCTCGCCCAGATTAATTTGATTTTCGGGTAAAATAAAACGCACAAACGGAAAGCGGCCGGTTAACTCTTCGATATCATAATGAGGAGAGCATGATTCAATGGAAAGCACGTTATCAAACCCAGCTTTTTCCAAATCCAAAAAAATCGATCTTCTGGGGGGACCGCAGCGATTAAGAACGACGGCAGAAATTCCTTTTGAGCCGCTTCTTTCTTTTCCGCCCACAGCGGTGTAGTGGGTGATTTTTTCGTTAAAAATTGTAGGTATAGTATTCATCGCAGTCCGCGCATATCTCCGTGTATTTTTTTTCGCATTGTTCCCTGTTGTACTTATCTCCATTCTGCCAGATTTTTTCGAGTGAGTCAGTAAAAATATTACCGAGAACGCGGTTATTTTCTCCTTTCAGCGCTTTTAAATCTTCCCTGCAAAGAGGAACTGTGCCGTCGATTAAAACAGGCATATCCCGCATTATATGCCGGCAGCATTGGCGTATAACAGGTGAAATATCCGAAGCCTGTTTTTTTTCCATGCTGCCGCAAAAATCGTCGTATTTTTGAATAATAATATTTTTTTCGCCGTTAGGCGCATTTTCTTTCCAGTAACGGAAAAACTTTTCGGTGTCGTCTTCCGAGCCTTTGACGCGTACTGATTGCACATAACAATCCTTCGGGAAAAGCGATAAAAGTTTTTTGGCGCAGTCCTGCGCTTCGGCGAATCCCGCGCCGCGGAAACGCGAATAAACTTGAGGATCATTCGTATCTAAAGACACAATCCACGAAACAGGCGGCAGCGGATTTTTTCTTGCCGCTGCCTGTTTCGTCATTTTTAAAACAGCTTCGAAATCGTCATGTTTCCATCCCAGACCCGAGGTTTCGATAATAAGGGCAAGTTCCGGGCGTGAGACAACCTCTTTGATTAATTTTAATTTTTCCGGATGCAGGCTTAATTCACCCCAAAGCGAAAGATCGATAACAGCGTCGCCTGAAAATTCGATGATTTTATTTAATATCGATTTAAAATTTTCCGCTGACATAAAATCTTTTCGTTCCGCCGCGCCGGTATAGGAAGGGTACGGACAAATGACGCATTTTTGCGGGCATCCGCCGTAAACCTGAACCGGAAAAAAACTCGGCAGCGTGCGGAGTATCTCGCTTTGGTTCTCGATGATGCGCTCTGCATCTTCGGCGGATGGAATTTTATTTTCCGCGGCTGCGACGAAATTTTTTAAAAGCAAAATATTTCGTTTTGAATCGGCGCAAAAGCTAATTCGGTGGCAGCGCAGATCAACGCCGGAGATTTCAGCTTCGATATCAAAGGCGTTAATATCTTTTTGAATAACCGAAAAAAGCATATCTCTTTCGACAGGTTCGTCATTTGTTAAAATTTTTGACAAGATGCCTGCGGTTCCGGCGGAAAGAATCTCGGGCGCAAGACCGTACGGCCATCCGTCGGCATAGGAATATTCCGCAGCGTAACGAATATGCCTTTCGGCGAGTTTACCCGCCAAAACCGGGTCAAGGAAAGGGCAATCGGCAAAAGCAAAATAAATGCAGTCAAAATCGGATTGAAGCTCCGCGATTTTTTCCAGAACGCTTCGTTTTGTCCATTTATCGTTTTTTTCGATCTGAATTCCGTTTAGATCGGAATAAACGCCGTCAGACGGAGCCAACAAAACTGTTTTTCCGACACCGGGGAACATTGAAGCTCGCTCAATACAAATGCCAAACGAGTTTTTACCGTTTAAAACCGGTTCAGAAACATGCTCCGAAAAATTACCGGCATACAAAACCAACAAATTATTCATACTTTCTTTTATATCGGCCTTTTAATATATTTACATAAAACGCGATTTCAAATCTGTGTCAGGTTTTTGCCGAGTAATTTAATCCGCGCAAAGATATAATCCAGTCTGTTGCGGTTTAAAACAGCTCGGCGGTACGGTTTTCCTTCGATGCCTTCTATTTTGTAACCGCCGCGTGTGACGAATTTTTTGCTTTTTCCTTCGGTGAACCAATATATTAAAGCGATGTCTTCGTTTGTCATTTCGATAGCGTCAATTCCTTTTTTACCTAAAGCGCAGCCCGAATTAAAAAGGCAGGGGACAGGCAGTTCGTCGCCGTAAAGACTCTGGCGCAGTACGTCGCGCCGTTCGTTACGTTTTAATTTTCCAAGTTCCTTGCGCAGAGCGGTAACTTCATTTTCTATCCGCTGCCTGTCTTCGCCTTCGGAAGCGGGGTAGCCGCGGCAAAGGCGCTCAATCTCGAATTTGATATAATCGAAACGCCCCAATGACTCAAAAAGCGGGCGGTGGGTATGCCCGATAATCGACAGGCAGTTATTATTTAAAGAGAAAGCATAAGCTTCTTTTTCGATATGAAACCGTTTGTGCGGACTGCGCGCGTCGGAGATATTTTTTATGCCGAGGGGAGTTAAAATATATCTTGCCGCGAATTCCAGAAACCTGCTGAACCTGACATAAATACCCGATAATTGATGACCGTGATAAACATACGCGGGGACAATACCTGTTTCGATTTTTATTGCATTATGAATTTGATACGGATATGAAGTATTTTTTTGGTACAATAGCTTTTCGTCATGATTACCCGCTATTTTGTAAAGGCGGTTTTCATGAGCAAACAAATTAAATACCTTGTAAAGACCCGCCCAATTTTCGCGGATACAATCCTGCGAATACCTTTGAAGCTCTTCGATATCGCCGTTTAAAACTAAAATCCAGCCGTTTTTAAAATAATATTCTTCGAGGATGCAGATCAGCATTTCGCCGTTGCGGGATAAATCATCCCTGGAGCCCGAACCCATGTGCAGATCGCTGATTATTAAAACCTTGCCGCCGCCTGAGATATTTAAAATTGATGAATCCGGGAATCGCTCTTCGCTTAATAAGTCTAAAAAGATTTTATCGGGCATATTATAAATTTATCGTTTATTATATTTAACGTTTTATTTTTGTCAATAGAATTATAATTATAAATTTGTTATAACATTTATATAATGAATAATGCCGCATTAAAGAATATTGAGCTGATAAACGCCGCAAGTAAAAAATTAAAAATTAACAGCGTCCGCGTAAAAGAGCTTTATAAACTTACATCCCGCGAATTAATTATTATCAATATGCTGCTTGACGGAGTATCTCCGAAAGAAATCGCTTTTAAATTAGGCATAAAACACCGCACTGTCGATTTTCACAGGAATAATATATACCGCAAATTAGGCATTCAAAGCATACAGGAACTTTTTGCCAAGTATAATGACGCGTCTTTAAAAGACAGCTTAAGAGGCGCGGACATTGCGGGCAACAAATATAAACTAACGATTACTGACAGAGTAAAATTCGCGTACCCCGGAGACCATTACGAACTGGAGATTGATTCCGCTGAAGAAGGCGTAAAGCGCATTAACGGAATTATTACTAATGTAATCGATAATACCCTTTTTCTTTCTAATCCGGGAGGTCAGGAGGTTGCCGTGACAATTAATGACGAAATTATCAGCTCGATTGTAGGAACAATTATTCTTTCTAACGGTCAGCCGTTTATTGTGCGCACTTTTGATCAAATTTTTCTTAGATGCGTAAAATGGAGTGATAGTGACAGACGCGGCGAAACTTACAGCTCGGGTGATTGTATAATGCTGACTGATTTTTACAGCGGGAATATTAAAGATTTATTTACAGGCGAAATATTTAATGTAAGGCTTACCGGCAATATAAACAACAAGCTTAACCGTACGGCTGTTACGATTAACCATGTTTCTTCTCTCGGAGTACGGACAAATATCGGTTATACGAAAACTCCCGAGGAAACAAAAGAAATTAATTCCGGTGACTTTGATGTTATTATAAAAATATCCATGAACAGAGATTGTAATTTATCCGAATTTGATTTTAGAAAAGGCGAAATATTTATTCAGTTGGAAGACGCGTTATATTTTTATAACAAAAATAATAATGATTGGAATTACGGTAAACCGACGCATTCAAAAGCGGATATAAACCGAATTTACGCATCTGTCACAAATTTTCAGATTATTCCTGTAATTTGAGGCTTTCTAAAAACTTCAATTTTTAAAAAAGCCCCATTCGTAAAAAATATTATAGATTTATATAACCTGTGCAATCCCACAGTTTTTTCATTAAATCTCTCTGTCTATAATTGTTTATAAAATCTTTTTTAGGGAGAAAAAAAATGAAAAACAAAATTTTTTTCATGTCGGGAATATTGGCGATTATGCTTATATTCATAATGATGACTGCAGGGTGTGACACAAATCCTAACGGCGGCGCTGAAACCAGTTACACCGGAACTGATCTTGCAGGCAACAATTACAAGTTAACGATAGTCAGTTCGAGAAGTATAAGCGGCGCAAGAGCGGTCAGTGAAGGCGATGATTACGAGCTGCAAATCGAAATTTCCGGCGGACAGACAGTACATACAACAGGAACCATTGACAGTGTTCTTGAAAATACTTTTTATCTTTCCGATCCGAGCGGGAAGGAAGTAAGTGTTACGCTTGGCAGCGGAACTGCCATTAGTTCGATTGTCGGAACAATTACGCTTTCCGACGGAAACCCTTTTTTGGTGCGTACATTTGAGCAGGTTTATTTAAGAGCTTCAAAATGGAGTGAATCCGTTCAAGGTCAGGAACTTTACGGCTCTGGAGACTGTATAATACTGAGTGATATATATGACGGGAATGTTAACGACCTTTTTACAGGCGATGAATTTTTAGTAAGAATTTCAGGCAATGTAAATAAAAAACTTGGCCGTACAGGTATTTCGATTAACCATGTTTCTCCTCCTACCGCGTCAGACCCCTGGGGAGTATGGACAAACATAGCCGGTGTATGGGGTAACAACGTAAAAGAAATTGAAGGTGATTTCGATGTCGAAATGATAATTAACAAGAACAGCGCTTATAATCCCTCAGAAGTTGATATTACACAAGGCGAAATACTTATCGGTTTAGAAGATGCGTTATATTATTACAACACAGCTAATCCCGAATGGGGTTACGGAACTCCGGTGCTTAATAATGCGGATATTGGCAAAATTTTCGCGACTGTTCGTAACTTCAAAATTTTACCTGTAATAAAACAAACCATTGACGGTTTAGGCGAATTTTCATGGGATGGCGGCGACAACGCTCAAGGGTGGAATTTAGACGCTGACACAAAAGGAAAACTTGCGGATGAAACTTACAAATATTTTGTTATCGGCATTAGCGCCGAAACTGTAGAAAAAGACGGCGGTCTTAGCGGAATAGGAATCGTAATTAATTATGCAGGCGGTCAATATGATACCGATTATGAAGCTTTTCCATGGTACTGGAAAAACAATAAAACCGGTGAATACGCAGGCTCGAACGGCTGGATTACATACGAAAACCTTACCGGTACAGGAACCGGAAAATACGGCGCGGAAATTGAAGACGGCGTAATTTACCTAAAATACGATTTATCCGCTCATCCAAGTTACAACGCGTTTAAAGCGGCTATCGGGGCTGCACAATGGGCTTACATCGGAATAGATGTTTTCGAAGCATGGAAAAACGATCAAATCTGGTGGCCGATTGTTTCCGCCTCATTTGCCGGCGATAATGATTAATAAATATTCATAATTTTTTTTAGCGCCGCGGAGCAATCCCGGCGCTTTTTTTGGGCCTTCGAGGACTTGAACCTCGGACCTACAGATTATGAGTCTGCAGCTCTAACCGACTGAGCTAAAGGCCCCTTTTTCTTCCAAATTAATGATAACTAAAGAAAATGTCAATAGCTCGGCTACTTTATTAAACATTGAAATTGGTTTATAATAGGAGTGTATGTGGTCTCCATCCGAACCATTAAGACAAATGTTTTATAATTTGGGTTTTTTTGCCAAAACTCTTAAAGGAGTCGGCTACTTTACAAAAAACTCCAAAGCATCTTTTAAAATCCTCGTAATGCAGATATTGTTCACGTTTGTTCATGCGCTGGGTATTTCGTCGTTTTTGGCGATTGCGATAGGCGCGGCTGTTTACATAATCGGCACTCCTTTTTTATTGATGCTGAATCAACAGCAGCTTATTTATTCGCTCTTAATAATAATTATCACGCGGGAACTTGGTCCTCTGTTAATTGCTTTTATTGTAATCGCCCGCTCTGCAACGGCAATAGCGACCGAAATTGCCGGTATGGTGGTTTCTCACGAAGTCGAAGCTTATATTTCTGTCGGGGTGGATCCAATCGAACATCTTGCGGTTCCAAGGTTTTTAGGCGTTACGATCTCGCTCGTTCTGTTAAATATTTATTTTTCGATTTTCGGGCTTGGAGGGTCTTTCATCGTTACGCAGATATTCAGTTCAACGTCTATGGAATATTATTTTTCAAATCTTCTGCATCAATTAACTATTTATGATTTATTGCTTTCGATAATAAAAAGCATTGCGTTCGGAGCGATTATTTCGATAGTCGCTGTCATTGAAGGATTTTCGGTAGACAGGGCAAGCACCGAAGTTCCGGTTGCCGGGTTAAAAGCTGTCAGTAACGCTTTTGGATTATGCATTTTTGTGAATGTGCTTTTATCCGCTTTATATTATATCACATTAGCCTGATGGAAACCGCAATTAAATTAACCAATATAAGTTTCTCGGCTCAAGGCAGAGACATATTGCAGGGGGTTTCCGTTGATTTTAACGCCGGAATCGCGACCGCAATTGTCGGACCATCCGGCGGAGGCAAAAGCACTGTATTAAAAATTTCCGCAGGATTGCTTTTACCAACCGAAGGGGAAGTTGTATATAAAAATAAAAATGTCGCGCTTATGAACCGCGCGGAAAATCTTTTGTTCAGAAAAGAAAGCGCTTTTGTTTTTCAGGATTCGGCGTTATGGGCAAATCAGGATTTAAACCAGATTCTTGAACTGCCGTTAAAAATTCATTTTCCGGATATGACGGCAAAAGAGCGCATGAGCCGGATAAAAGAAGTGACTGCTGAAGTCGGTTACAGAAAAGATTTGGATATACGCCCGGCGAGGCTTTCGATGGGAGAGCAAAAATTAATCGGCTTTGCAAGGTCTCTTTTATGCAATCCTTCGCTGTTGTTCCTGGATGAGTGGACAGAATCTCTCGATGAAGCTCAGGCTAACAGGCTTATCAATATTGTTCATAAAAGGGTGAATAGCGGCACTTCCGTGATCTTCGTCTGCCATGATATGCGCATAATGAACGAGCTTGCAAATCATGTTATAATAATTTCCAACGGTGCTATTACAATGAGCGCCGCGAAAGAACATATTACCAATGACGCGGAACTCAGTAATTATTTGAAAATGGGGATGGCTTTATGAAATTTTCGATTCGTTTTGCGGATAAAATAGTCGGCACTCTTGTTATACTTGCGCTTGCGATTTTAATTTTTGTAATTTTTATGCTCGGAAGCAATCAGCGCTGGTTTGCCCGTGATTTGCAATTTTATACATTATTATCATCCGCCTCGGGAGTAAGCCAGAACATGCCGATAACTTACAAAGGCTTTACGATAGGAAATGTAAAAAGAATTGTATTAACAGGCGACGAGCAGGTAAAAGTTTTTTTTACCATATTTGAAGAGTACAGCGAAAAAATAAAAAGAGGCTCTCTTGTCGAAGTGCAGAGCAGTCCGATACCTATGCTCGGAAGCGGATTTATTTTTCATTTCAGCAACGGTGTCGATCCTGTTCCGATTCTTGAAGGAGAAGATATTCCGTATATTCCCGAAATGAGTTCGGCTGACGCCAAGGAATATCTTGCGGAAGGATTTATTAAAAAAGCCGAAGGCGGTCTTGATATAAACAATATTATTAATCAGGTAACGGGTATATTGGAATCGGTAAATATTTCTTTATCCGGCACCGAAAAATCAATGGATTATCCGCTCGGTCTAATCCTGTATGATTTATCGCAGGTTACATCAAGCCTTGCTCCTATTATGCTTGATATTGAAGCGATTGCGGATCAAGCCGCCGCTCCTACCGGTACTATCATGGCAATTCTTGACGGAGAAGGCGAGTTCCATTCAAATCTGGAAAACGCTATCGGTTCGCTTGCCGGCATTATCGAAAATTTAAACAGGATCAGTTTCTTTATTCCCGAAATGCTCCCTCAGATTGCTGTTCTGATAAACGAACTTAATACAATAATGCTGTCCGCGCAGGATGTTTTAATCGCTGTAGCGAATAATCCTCTGCTTAAAGGCGGCGTGCCCGATCGCGTCGAAACAGGACCGGGCGGAGCAAGTCCCAGAAATCTTGATTTTTAAACGGAGTATAAAATGATTAAAAATATTTTTTTAAATAAACCGCGAATTTTTTTACTCCTTGCCGCTTTAATTGTATTCGCGTCCTGTTCTACATCTCCTAAAAATCCCGAAGATATTTATCAGCTCCGAGCGCAAGCCGAGGGGGGGATAGAAGCGGCAAACAAGGAAGCGGCAAAAGGAAATTTTAGTTTAGCGCTTACCCTTCTTACAAATTATAAAAGAAACGCAGTATTAACCGACGATTCTTCGCTGATTATACGGGTATGCCTTGCGCGCGGAAATATTCTTTTTTCGCTCGGAAGAACAGATGAAGCTTTTACCGAATGGGAGCAGGCATTAGCCGAAGCGCGAAGATACAATAACGCGGAACTGCTTTCCATCGCCGAGATTTTTAAGGCAAGGGGAAACCTTTTGTCAAACAGGGTTCCCGCAGGATTAGTTTTGGAAGAAGTAACCAGAGAGAGCCGGAATATCAGAACATCAAGGCAGTTTATCGCGTTTTCATGGCAGGTAAGGAGTCTTGCGTTAAGATCTCTCGGTTCATATACCGAAGCTGAAGAAGCTGCCAAGCGCAGTTTGGATATTCACGGAAAAGACAGGTTACTTGAAAATGCTTCCTATGACTGGTATATTATAGCTTCTGTACGTTCATTGGCAGGAAATTATGACGGCGCGCTGCATGCTTTAAACGAATCAATCGCTCTTGACCGCCGTATCGAAAATTCATGGGGTATCGCTTCCGGTTACCGCGCCATGGGGGATGTTTACCGCAGAGCGGGAAAATCAACCGAGGCAAATGAAGCATATGAAAGAGCCAAAGCGATTTATATCGCGATGGGAAATGAAAGCGAAGCTTCGGAGATTAATAAAAGGCTGATGAATTAAGAGGTAAAAATGTCAAACGTATTTATGAATACATATCACAGGCTTCCTGTAACATTTGCAAGAGGCGAAGGTTCGTGGCTTTTTGATATAAACGGAAAAAAATATCTTGACCTTGGATCCGGAATTGCAGTTAACGTTCTCGGTCACAATTATCCGCCGCTTGTGCGGGCTGTCACCGAGCAGGCGGTTAAATATCTGCATGTTTGCAATTATTACGAAAGCGATGTAAGCGAGGCTTTTGCCGAAAAACTTGTGCAGGCGGCTGAACCCGCCGGCATGAAAAATGTTTTTCTTGCCAATTCGGGCGCGGAAGCCAACGAAGGCGCTTGTAAACTTGCGCGTAAATATTCGCTTATAAAATACGGACCGGGAAGGCATACAATTGTTACGCTGGGCGGCAGTTTTCACGGAAGGACAATAACTACGCTCGCGGCTACAGGTCAGGATAAATTCCACAAGGATTTCGGACCGTTCACCGAAGGGTTTGTGCATATTGAAGGCGGCGATATTGATACGCTGGAAAGAACGTTAGACGAAAAACATGTAGCAGGTCTTTTAATCGAAGCGATTCAGGGCGAAAGCGGCATTGTTG
>JGI24695J34938_10002694_pt1 | contig 13199 bp, 11 predicted proteins | sample TergutCo191P3_FD_34938 | JGI IMG/M metagenome (IMG submission 34938) | reverse complement strand
GTGTCGTAGACACTCAACTCTGGGATATGCTATACCAATAACATATCAAAAAAACTTAACGGCTTAATTAACTGTCCGTAAAATCGGGGGAAGTCCAGTACTGTCACAATCGGAGTTTTGCTGCTGTGCGTACAACCGCAAGAGGCAAATAAAAAGGCGTTAAATGCGATAACGGAAAATACAAAAATGACTTGCAACAATCTGTTTTTCATTTTAATGCTCCTTCATTTTGGAAATTGTACGCTTTACTGCCGCAAACGGAAAGCGGCTTTCCCTCATTATTGAATGTTTTTACGAATCCGTCAACAAGACGGATAATTGCGGATGGAAAATGAATTGATCGCAAAATATTTTCTTCTTTGTCCACGAATTTTCACAGATTTTCACGAACCCTGTCCGCTTTCTTTTTCTTAAACCTAAGAAGGTCTTTATGCTAAGCAATTATTACTTGGAAAAAGAGGGAAAATATCGGACCATGTTCGTGTACGCGAGTTTACGAGCGTATTCGTGATGGTCTCGGCCAGTAGCTTTAATTAAAAATTATAAATTTTTCTGGCCTCTCGCCGTTTTGTATTTTTTAACCACACGCTTTCGCGTGCAGAATACAGGCGGGTAAAAATCTTTTCCTTCTCTTCCTTCGTGCAAATCCGTGTTAATCCGTGGACCTTCTTAATATTTTCTTCTTTGTCCACGAATTTTCACAGATTTTCACGAACCCTGTCCGCTTTCTTTTTCTTAAACCTAAGAAGGTCTTTATGCTAAGCAAATATTACTTGGAAAAAAAGAAGATATCGGACAGCGACTCCGTGTTCTCTGTGTCCTCCGTGGTTTTATTTTCCTTCTCTTCTTACTTTGCGTCCTTGGCGCTCTTGGCACCTTGGCGAGAAGTCTTCCTTCCTAATCCGTGTTAATCCGTGGACCCAAAAGCCCTGACAGCACGAACCCTGCATGAGTATGACCTGGTGTAATTGGATCGAGTGCCTGTAGCCGACATATCCCATGCGTTATTGGCGCTGCCTTGTGTGGAAGACCAATAATAGGCAGATGAAGCTAAAATATTTAATAAACCTGTTCTGTTTCTTAACTCGTTAAGTTCTCCGATACTCGGAAGAAACCAATCCTTATATTCCACTCCGTCAAATACAACTGTCTTGTTTGCGCAAAGCTGAGCCGCCCTGCCTGTTACGGAAAGAGAACTGAATGCATTAAAAATAAGCCTGGTGTCTCTCCTTCCTTTGCCAAACGAATTTGCCAGATCGGTTGCAGAGATAGATGAAGATGAAGCTGTAATCATAGTCGCACCGGTTATACTCAGATTGGCAGGTCCCCAAGAAATCGAAGTGCTTGTTTCGTCGGAAGGAGCCGCTTCAAGGAAATTTGCAAAATAAGTATTAAATGTGCCGTTCACTCCTGTAAGACCTGCAACCTCAAAACCGGTTTCGTCGGCAGAAATAAAACAAATAAATCCGCTTGCAGGTCCCCTGTCGCCAACTTGTGTTGCACGCGGCTCCCCATCACCCGCCAAATTGCAATTAATGCACTTGTTTGTTGAAATGCCGGGCCACGTCGTATCTGTCATTATCCATCTGACAGTATGGGTTCCTGTCGTCGCGGGTATTATATTGTATGTAATTGTTTTTTCGCAATTTCTGCATGACTGGGTTGTATATCCCTCATCTATGCATGTGGGTGGTACTGTCACAATCGGAGTTTTGTCACTGTGCGAACAACCGCAAGAGGCAAATAAAAATGCGCAAAATGCGATAACGGAAAATACAAAAATGACATGCAACAATCTGTTTTTCATTTTAATGCTCCTTCACTTTGGAAATGAGTTCGGCAATTTCGGCTGCCGTGCCCAGCGTAAGGGCTTTTTTTGCAAGCTCTTCGCATTCTACAACCGTAACTTTGGAAATTGTACGCTTTACTGCGGCAACAGAAGCCGCTCCCATGCTGAATTTTCTGATGCCAAGACCGATTAGCAGTGGAATTGCCTGAATGTCGCCGCCAAGTTCGCCGCAAACGGAAAGCGGCTTTCCCTCATTATTGAATGTTTTTGCGATTCCGTCAATAAGACGGATGATTGCGGGATGAAGCGGCGAATAGTAATCGTCCACCGCGATGTTTGTCCTGTCCGATGCGCACATGTACTGGCAAAGATCGTTTGAACCTATGCTTGCAAAATCAACCTCTTTTACGGCAATGTCGGCAATCAGCGCAATTGCGGGTATCTCTATCATAATCCCGATTTTTACATCGCCTGTTTTTACGCCGGAATTGTCAAGTTCTTTTTTTGCCTCTTCTGCAATTTTTGCAATCTTGCGTATATCGTCCATGGAGCCAATCATGGGTGTCATTATCCAAAGATTGCCAAAACAGGAAGCGCGAAGAGCCGCCCTTATTTGTGTCTTGAAAATTTCGGGGTTGGAAAAACAAAACCTAATGCCCCTGTTTCCAAGAAACGGATTTTCTTCGCGTTTTTGTCTTTGTTCAAGAGAGGCTGCCTGTTTGTCGCCGCCTATGTCCAATGTGCGAAGAACAACGGGTTTTTTCCCGTAACATTCCAACACTTTTTTATATTGTAAAAACTGATCTTCTTCGGTTGGCAGGGTATCCTTCTCCATGTACAAAAACTCGGTTCTGAAAAGACCGACAGAATCGGTATAATTCTGCGCCTTTAATTCTTCGTCGTTTGCGTTTGAAACATTAAGGCCGATATCTATTTTTTCTCCGCACAAAGTGCGCGCTTCCCTGTAAAGGTAATTGTCCGCGTCCTTCATGTCGCGAAGCAAAATTGAATTTTTTGCGATTATTTCATTTGTAACATCTTCTTTTGGATCAAGGATAACCGTTCCTTCAAGCGCGTTTACTGCGGCAAGCTGTCCCTGCTTTACGGCGCCCAAAAGCCCGTCAATGCCCAAAATTGCCGGTATCCCGAAACTTTTTGCGATAATGGCGGAATGCGACGTTACCCCGCCCTTCTCCGTTATAATCGCCAACACTTTGTCTTTCTTCAATCCCGCAGTATCCGAAGGAAAGAGTTCCTTTGCCGCAATAATCACAGGTTCCTTAAGGCCGGAAAGATCGGGCGGTTTTTGCCCGTACCACAATTGCAAAAGCAAAGCCCTTATATCGTCAAAATCCGCGGCGCGTTCTGCAATCAGGGGGTCGGGGGTTTTTTTTAAAAGATTCAAGACGTCTCCGTAAACCTGATAAATTGCCCAGTCGCCGCTCCAGCGTTCGTTTAAAATTCGCGCGGGGATTTCTTCGTTTATGATTATGTCTTCCACTATTTCTTTATGAGCGTCGAATATTTCCGCCTTGGCAGGATCCGTTTCGCTCATATTAAGTCTTATTTTTTCGATTTCTTCCAATGCCTGTTTCTTGATTGTGTTGTACCGGTCAAGCTCGGATTGCTCCTTTCCCGAATCGACAAAGTTTTCTTTTGGTATGTTGAATTTTTTGTTATAGATATAAACGCTGCCCACCGCCGCCCCGGGCGCAGCTCCTTTTCCATATAGTACCATATAAACATAGGGCCGCCCTTTCAGGCAGCCCTTGGTTTTTTACCAGCCGTCGACCATGTCGTCGGGGTCGCGGTGACTTTCCGAGAAAAGGTCAGTTTCGGCGCGAAGATCGTCAAAGTAGATATAGTAGCTGCCCCTAGCTTCCATCGGGTCACAGTCAATTCTAAAGCCTGTTATCTTGATTCCGAAGTTACCCTGATAATGGTAGCTTCTCTGCACTACGCCGCTTAATCCGTCATCCGGAGCGGGAGGAATTGCAACAGTCATTCTCTGCCAGCCCATGAAATTAAGGCGTCCCATATAGAACTCATAATATCTGCCGTAGAAATCCTGAATAAGGAGAACCAGCGAATGGTTAAAGTTACGTCCTGCAACCCATACCGATACTGTCTTTGTAATGCCCTCGATCGGAATGGGGCGGCTTGGATAAATCGTAAAGCTGGAATAGCTTCTGCGCAAAAAGTCGACTCTGGTACCCAAAACGTGAATGTCGGGAATATTCAGGCCTTCTTCTTCGGGGATGGGCTGCTTGCCCGCAGGAGCGCCTCTGAACAATCTGGTTGTCGTATAGCCGTCGTCGGTTGACATAGTGGACATCCAGAAACCGTCATGTTCGAATTTTTCAACAGAAACTTCCCTGATTAACTGCTGAGCCGAATCGATTCCAAGCCTTTCAGCATCGGGTGTGCCTATCTGTCTTTCCTGTTGAGCATAAGCAAAGGCGCAAACACCCAGGATTAATGCAAATGTTAAAAACTTCTTCATTTTTTTCTCCTTATTCGCTTGCCCAGAGTCTATCGACATGCTCCGGGTCAGCCAAATCGTTGCCGTCAAACAAGGTTTCAAACATGTCCGTCAATATTTTAAGCTGCTTGAAATAGATATAAAAATTATCAACCCTTTCGACAGGCTGCGTCCAAATCCTGAATTTAACAAATGTCAATCCCGCATACGAAGGCAATGTGCGCCTCGACTGGGTAATGTTGCCGGGAACGGTTACGCGCAGGTTTCTCCAGCCGGCATAACCGATATCGCCAAGCCTTAAAGCATGGACAACTCCGCGGTAATCGCGGACATAAAGTTCGATATAGTATCGAAGGTTTGCTCCCCAAACCCACATGTCAAAATTATGAACTCTTCCTGGAATGGGAATTTCTGCAGGAGTGCCCGCATCGTCGCTTCTTAAAGTCGGATACAAGTCTATCCAGTTATAACCCCTGCGATCGAACTGACCGCGAAGACCCAAGCTTCTGATGGGCGGAGCATCCGGAGCGCGAGCATATCCAAAAACCGCTACGGGCCAGGCATTCACATACGAAGTAAGCGGAAACCTTTGGGGGTTGCCGTTACTGTCATTGACCGGTTCGCCGCTTTCATTTCTGACAACCGAAATAAATCTGCTGGCCTGAGTTCTCCAAATGTACGGAGAGTCGTCGTCTCCGTTAAATGATTCCAGAATCCTCGATTCCATGGCAACAGTCGTTTGACCATAACTCTGACCATAAACAGAAAAGCTCATTATACATGCCCATAAGATCAGGCAGATAATTTTGAAACTAGCGTGTTTCATTCCATAACTCCTTAATTAAGCCTTGGCTCCAATTATATTTGTAAACAACACCTTTGTCAATCAGCATACAGGCTGATACCTTCATTTTAACGTATTTGCCTTACCTTTTGCAATATCCTTCTGTCAAAATTCCTGTTAAAAATCGAAATTTTTGACTTTATCGTTCCCTGCTCCTCTCCGGCCGAAAAAAGGGATACCGCGTCCCTTAGCTGCGCCCAGGGCGAGTCGTCAAAGACCAAAGCCGTGTTCATGGGAACAAGGGAGGTGTCGAGCCATGAGTACATAATGACCGGAACGCCCGTTTTTCTGTCAAAATAATCCGAGCCTGTCCCTGCCAGCATTACGCAGGCATATTCGCCGCTTTGCGGAACTTCGGACAGGGAGTGAAAAAACAGGGTTTCCCTGGTACTGCCCTTTTCTTCCATACCGCGGGAAAAAGCGGGTCTTGCGGTGTCCCTGAAAGCGGAAAATTGGCGCGGTTCCATAATGACGGCGACATTTCCCTGGTATACCGTAGTCATTATTGCGGCGGCAAGGCCCGCCCTGTAAAAATCCGCCTCAATATCGGTTTTGTAGACAAAAAGCCCCGGAACCAACCTTCTGTATTGATGCCTTCCCTCCAGAATAATTACAGGGACGGCGGGATTCTGCTCGGAATAGGCTGTGGCGGAACGAGAAAACCTGAACGGAAAAACAACGCAATACGGTTTGCCCGACACTTCGGCAATGGCATGGGGAACAATGTCTTCGCCCGCATCGCCTGCAATTTCGACTGTTTTAACAGGCCTGAAAAAGGCGAAGGAAACGCGAAACGCTTCGTTCCGGATTCTTTTTGCGCCGTAAAGATTGACGAAAGACTGCTCAGTAAGCACCAATATGGGAGAGCGAAGATTGAAGATCAGGTATGCTACCGACAGCATAACCGCAAGCAATCCGCAAGCGGCAATCAGATGTCTTGGTTTTATTTTAGTCCGGGTAATCGACATTTACGGGAAAATTGACACGATCCACGCCGCTTGTAACGGCATGAGAATCGGCGGTCGGTCTTGAAGAAGTGTCAGCTCCCACAGGCGGCGGCGGAGCCTGCGATTCCGATACTGTCGCAGGAGGCGCGGCTGCGCCGTTAGAAGTGACTGTGCTTGCAGCGCCCGCATTTACGGTTACTGCATAACCTCTGGTGCCCTGAAAACTTACAGCCCCGTGTTCCACCCTGAGGACGCGGGTGTCAAATTCAAAAGTGGTTCCGCGTACGGATGCGGTTGCGGACGGGCTTGTAACGCTCATGGTTGTTCTTGTCCCTGCAGGCGGATTTACCTCGACACGCACTCTTCCCGATCTTAAATTAACATCTACCTGTTCTTCTTGTGCAGATGCGCGTATTTGCCTTAACGTAAGACGCGTTAACGGACGCACGGAAATCACGGCGCTTCCAACGGCAATTACGGCGTTGCTTCTCAAACCCGCGTATACTTCCGTATCTTCGCTTACCACGTCTCCGACATTTGCCGCAATGTATCCTGAAGATCCGGGATGTTTCAATTCGATTTGTCCGCTCATCGATCTGATTACGCCGCTTTGTCCAAAAACAAAAAATGTCAGGCTGAATAAAAAAATCGCAAAAAATGTTTTTTTCATGTTCCTCCGATCGATTATAAACCGAATATTACGTTCAGCTCAATACGCCATTGAACGCCCGCATCCCGCGCCGCGTTTCCCAAAGAAGGCAAAAATGCGCCGCCTTTAAGATTAAACTGCAAATCCGAAAACGGACTCCACATTATTTTTGCAAGTATTTCCGTTCCAAGAAAATAGCCGTCATTTCCTTCCGATACAGGATAACCCGAAAACGTTTCGTTGTCACTTAAAATAAAACATGTTCCGCTTGCCGTTACCGAAAATTTTTGAAGCGGTCTTATCGAATATTCCGCCGTAATGCACGAAACCCCCGACAATTTTACGTTGAAAATTTCCCCCATTGCATTTGTCGTTACCGGAATAAATGCCGACAGGGGACTGTAGCCGAAATTTGCGCCTGTAAACCGTCCCAAAAGCGAAACGCCCGATTTTCCGAAAACCGCCCTTACGCCGACTACCCCCGCCCAGGCAAATCCGAATTCTCCGTCATCCTGAATCAGTTGGGCGCAGCCGCCAAGATCAATCGACATAATGCCGATTGGCCATGTCACTTTTCCCGTAACGTATTGGCTGTTAAGGCTGCCCTCGATGTCAAACTGCGCAATCAGGGATGCCCATGCCATAAGCGAACCCAAATTCAAATGTTCCCAGTCAAACGCGGCCAAAAATCTTTTCGGCGCAAAATATGTATTGGAAAAATTGCCAAAATCAAGTTCTGCCATAAAAGATTCCAGTTCGCTTTCCGTCATGGCAATATTGGCCCTTTCCTTGTAGAGAAAACCCGTATACCATGCTCCGATGCCAAAAGAACCGTAATCGGAAATTAACGACATTCGCGCTCCGTCAAAAAGACCTGACGCAACAAATCCCAGCGGATCGGAATAAAACATTCGCCCCGCCGTCAAATCCGTCCTGTCAAACTGAAACGAAACTTCCGTCCTTAAAAGCTCAGGCACGAATCTCGGGGTTTCGTAAATGTATTCGTATTTGAATCCTGCAGAAATGTACAGTTCGCCGTTGTTTCCCAAAAGCGCCTGATAGCGCGGTATCAGGTTTCCGGAGTACTCGACACTGTTTTCTTCGATACCGCCGTAGCTTGCAGTTTGATCGAGTATTACGCCAAAGTCATTGGCTTTTGCAACAGGCACAATGCAAAAAACGCACAGGAAAAAAAAACCGCGAAGTGCAAAAAAACTAATTTGTCCATAACGGCAACATGCATTCGATTCGCGTTTGCTCTTCATGTTTTTATTCTTCTTCCCTTGAAAGGATGCTGTTTACAATGTACAGCAGTTGGTCTCCCGACACTCTCATTTGCGGCGACACTCTTCCCTGAATTACATTAAGATAGACAAGCTCGCGGTATGCATAACGCGCCGCCAATGCCGCGCTCCCGTTTTTTACAACAGAATACATTACGCCGCCCGGCATGTTAAACGCTTGCATGGCGAGTAACGCCATTGCGTCAAGTCTTGCCCTGTCCTGCATTGACACGTTTGGCGGCAGCCAGTTTCTTTGCGCCGCATAATTGAATGCATCACCGGGATTGGAAACGCCCCGTATCTGCGCCGCATTCAGCATCAGATACGAAACTTGCGCGTATGTCACTTCGTTTGTGTCAAGGATGGCGTCTATTTCATTGGCGCTTTGGGCGAATGCCGCGAATGCCAAAGCCGAAAAAACAAGAAAAAAAGCCAATCGCGGCAAAGTAATGCAATGTTTTGCGAAAACAGACATGATTTTTGCCATATATTTCGCATTTTCGCATTTTTTAGGCATGGATGTCAATACTTGCCTGCGTTATGGCGCATTACCTGTTTTTTCTCAATTTTGGAAGCCTTGAATCAAAATCCCATTCCCAGACTGACACAAAGTCAAACATCATTGTGTTTTGCCAGAATTCTTGAGTATTATAAAGTCCCGCATCGGCACTTTCGCCGTCCCTCTGATTGTCTCCAGTCAAAAGGGGATTGGGAGTTGTGCCTCCCGTGCCGTCATTATATGTGTTGTATCGCAAATCCATATCGGCTCTTGCATAATTGTTTATCAATATGCCGTCCGAACCGCCTGCAATACGGCCGATCAATTCGCTGTTATACGACGATGTTATTCTTTCGTTCAGGGCAACGTTGAAGAAAACCATACCGCCCGATACAAATCCTGCAATGCCGCCGTTTGTATTGCCTGCCGCATGTATGTTTACCATTGCCAGGCAATTGCTGACAAAGCCGGAATCATACATCCAACCGACTATTCCGCCCGCCAAACTTCTGAATGAAGAATCTCTGTTTGCAGCATTGATTGTGCCTGTTACATGACAATTTTCTATCGAGCTGTAGCCGTACATATCACCTGCAATCGATCCGACATTTCTGGAAGCGGTGATGTTTACATTTGTAAGGTTCAAGTTCCTTACCGTTCCGTTAATATTCAAAACGGCAAACATTCCCGTTACATAATCGTTTGCATCGTTGATTGTAAGATTGTCAATCGTAAAACCGCCGCCGTCGTATGTGCCTGTAAAAGCGTTGTCTTTGGAAACACCAATCGGTATCCAATCGGATCTTCCGGACAAGTCGATGTCCGCTACCTGCATGTAATAGGAATCCAATGAAAAGCCGCCTGTATGAGTCTCTTTTCCAACCCTTTCCAGGGTTTCCGCATTGTATACAACAAACGGATCTTGCGAAGTCCCTGTGCCAAGAAGACTGTAAACCGAAACAACTTCGCTTGTTATGCTGTTATAACCGTCGGCTCCTATCGTTACAGAATATTTTCCCGGTTCCATGGGTATATAGGACTGAGAAGTCTCGCCGGGTATTGAGTGATTATCCCTGTTCCAATGATAACGATATGTAACGCCCGGCAATTCATGATATTCGGCGGTAAGCAGAGTTCCGGTAATTGTCGCCGTATCCGATATGTAGTTGTCATGCCTGATTGTTACAGTTCCGGGTAAAAAGGGAAGACCCTTGTCCATGATGAATATTTGTTCGCTTGTTCTCGGTTCGTAGATATCGGTATAGCTTGCAACCACATAATAAGCCCCGATTTTATTGGCGGTAAATTCATGTCCGCTTGCAACGGCAATGCCGTCCTGGTACCATTGGAAACTTACATTTTCGCTGCCTGTATACATGGCCCTGAGTACGGATCCGACTTCAAAATCGCCTGAAAATATCTGAACATTCCCAAGCCTGCGAAGAATGAATTCCGAAACCTGCAAAGTCTGCCTGTTGCCGCCGCTGATTAATTTCGGGAGACCGTCTTGATTCAAATCCCATGCCGGCGCGCCGAAAAGCGCGGTATCTTTCCACCATGACGCGCTTTCCCATTCGTCTTCCGTTATGGTTTTTCCGAATTTTGAATCAGGCGCATCTTCTTTTTCTGCAGGATCAACATAGAAGACGGTTTCATGTTTGCCTGTTTCGGTATCTCCAAACGTATCCCTGGAAGAAACGCTCATGTCCATATGGATGCGGCCGTAATTGTTATTGTAAGTGCCTTCATCATCCTGTCCGAAAACGCGGCCAATGTTCGAGCCGGATTCCGACGTTATTTTTTTATTCAGCGCAACGCAATTTAAAACTTCGCTTTCCCGAACATTTCCAACTATGCCGCCAATTGCATCAAAGCCCTGAACGCCGCCCAAGGCAAAACAATTTTGTATCAGGGAACCGTCAAAAACATATCCCGCAATGCCGCCTGTGTTTCCGGTTGATGCAAAAACATCAACTTCAGAAAGACAATTAATAACGGTACTGCCTTCGCTCCTGCCGACAACTCCACCAACATTGTCCATACCCCGAATTTGGGATTGCATGGTTCCATCGTCGCCGACAAAACAGTTTTCGATTGTTGTTCCGTTTGTTATCGTGCCTGCGATACCGCCCAAATTGTTCAATCCCATTATGAACGCATTGACAATACCCAAATTGCTCACCCTGCCGCCGTCAATATAACCGAAAAAGCCAATATCGTCCGAATCGAAATCAAAGATTGACAATTGATCGATTAGAAAACCGTTGCCGTCGTAAGAGCCGTAAAAAGGGGTTTCCCTGTTTCCGATTGCTTTCCAACTAACCGTGTGCAAATCGATATCGGTCATTTGCCTGTAATGCGCGCCAAGATTCCAGTCTTCAAAGAAAGAGCCTTGCTGCGACGGGTGTCCAATAATGGAAAGAGTGTCGGCATTAATGACAAGGAAAGGATCTTCCTCTGTTCCCGAACCCAAACCCATCATTATCACTACAGGATCGTTTCTGCCTGAAGTAATTTCTTTTACTGCAAAACCTATCGCTTTCAGCAAACTGCCGTCATAAGCTTCAACTTCGAATCGGTATGTATCGGGAAAAACGGAAAAAGTCGCGGTTTCTCCGGGAACTATTACGGTATCGTGAACAATTCTGCCGTCGTTATGGATAATTTTGATTTGGTGAACCAAATCTTCGGGAGATAAACCTCCCAGCCACGATGCTCTAGGGTTGGTACTGCCGATTGTAATGGAAAATGTGCCGAAACCGTCATTTCCGTTTAACGAAAAAGGGTCATAACATGACAAAAAGACAAAAAAGCAAAGAAGCGCAAGAGAAAATCGAAGAAACATGCGATTTTTTGGCAGCATACTGCTCCTTACCGTGTATGTTATTATTTGCATATTTAAACCGGTTTGTCAATATAACCGGTATTGACCAATTCATCAAAATAACACTAATATGGATAAAATAATTAAAGGAGCAAGAAAATGACTAGTTATAAAGAATTGGGTCTTGTGAATACCAAAGAAATTTTTAAAAAGGCGATTTCGGGCGGGTTTGCCATACCGGCATACAATTTTAACAATATGGAACAAATGCAGGCTATTATCATGGCTTGTGTCGAGACAAAATCGCCTGTAATCCTTCAGGTTTCGTCAGGCGCGCGAAAGTACGCAAACCAGAACATCCTGCGCAATATGGCGCGCGGTGCCGTTGAATATGCCCACGAGCTTGGTCATGATATCCCCATCGTTTTGCACCTTGACCACGGCGATTCCTTCGAAATCTGCAAAGATTGTATCGAGACCGGTTTTTCGTCTGTAATGATCGACGGCTCGCATTTTTCCTACGAAGAAAATGTCGCCCTTACAAAGAAAGTCTGCGAGTTTGCACATTCCCAAAAAGACTATGTTACTGTCGAGGGCGAATTGGGCGTTTTGGCAGGCGTAGAAGACGATGTATCTTCAGAGCACAGCCATTATACTCAGCCAAGCGAAGTTGTCGATTTTGTCAATAAGACAAAGGTCGATTCATTGGCGATCTCAATCGGCACAAGCCACGGCAGAGCCAAATTCAAACCCGATCAATGCACAAGGGATGCAAACGGCATTTTGATACCGCCTCCGCTCCGCTTCGACATCCTGGAAGATATCGAAAAACAAATCCCGGGCTTCCCGATTGTTCTTCACGGTTCTTCTTCCGTGCCGATTGAATATGTTCAAATGATCGAAAAATTCGGCGGAAAGCTTACGGACTCTGTCGGCATCCCCGAAGAACAGCTTCGCAAAGCCGCAAAGAGCGCAGTCTGCAAAATCAACATCGACTCGGACGGCCGCCTTGCAATGACAGCGCTTATCCGAAAAATTTTAATCGAACAGCCAGAAGAATTTGACCCAAGGAAAATAATCGGACCTGCCAGAGACGAACTTAAAAAACTTTATGCGCACAAGAATCAGAATGTTTTAGGATCGGCAGGTCAGGCGTGAAAAACAATTATTCAATGATACCATTATTGCTCTCTAAAAATTTAACGCTTGGGAAAAGGCTTGCTTCCGGTTTGTTAAGAATCGGCAAAGCAAAATGCGTTCCCAAACGCGATTACGGTTTTAATCATTTTAAAAACCTGTCGCTTGTTTATTTTAAACCCACAGGAGCCTGCAACTTACGATGCAGAACTTGCGGGCAATACGGGGCAAAAGGCGTCATGAATGATATTGCCGCAGAAGAAAACAGAAAGATACTCCCCCTCGATACATGGAAAGGTTTTATAGATCAAATTGCAGTTCAAAAACCCGTTATCTATGTTTGGGGAGGAGAACCTTTCCTTTACCCCGACATTTTCCCGTTATGCAAATATATGGTAGACAAGGGTTTGTTTGTCAGCGTAAACACAAACGGCACTTTGATGGAAAGACATGCGGAGCAGATTGTCAGGGACAGATGGAGCACAGTCTTTGTTTCTTTGGACGCGTTTCGTGATGTAAATGACGAGCTTCGCGGACAAGGCGCATACGACAAAGTGATTGCGGGTTTTAAAGCCATCAACAGGGAAAAGGAAAAACAAAAAACAAAATATCCTTTGCTTGCCGTTGTTTCTGTTGTATCAAACAGAAATTACACCGATTTGGCAAATCTTGCCGAGGCAAGCAAGGAATACAAACTTGATCTTCATGTCGTTAATCTTGGAACATACACAAACGATAATATTGT
>JGI24695J34938_10002686_pt1 | contig 13239 bp, 13 predicted proteins | sample TergutCo191P3_FD_34938 | JGI IMG/M metagenome (IMG submission 34938) | reverse complement strand
TCATTGATGCGGTGCATCAGTTCATGATCGTCAACGCAAATAATTCCCTTGATATCCGCTGCATTGCATCTGTATACAATATCCTTTGTTGATAAAAGATGCGTTGCCGGAATCGCGATTGCTCCCAGTTTATGAAGCGCAAGCAATACCGGCCAATATTCATATCTTCTTTTTAATATCAGCATAATGGGATCGCCCTTTTTAATTCCGGCGGCGCTTAAAACATTGGCGGCTTTATTTGTGTTTTTATAAATTTCCGCGAATGTAAACGAAGCTTCCGCTCCCTTTTCATCACACCATAGAAGCGCGCGTTCATTTGGTTTTTCTTTCGCAAGCGTATCAACTACATCGTACGCAAAATTAAAATTGTCCGGGATGTTTACGGTATAATTCTTGTAAAAATCCTCGTATGACTCAAATTCTGTTCTTGGCAAATATTTGTCAAGCAAAGACATATATATCTCCTTCCAATAGCGCCAGACTTTAGTCCGGCATTATGACCTTAGTCTGACATTATGACTTTAATTTTATTTTACAAAGTGTAAGACAAGCTGTCCGGAACTTTGATTAAAAAACAAACGCTAAAAAACGGGCCGCTTTTCCGCCAAGAGCCTTCATGCCGTGCTGCTCTGTGGAATCATAATAAACGCAGTCGCCCGGATCCAGTTCAATCTCGCGGCCGCCGATCGAAATCAGCAGCCGTCCCTCCAATACATAGTTAAATTCCTGTCCCGGATGCGTATTTAAATTTATTGGTTTGCTTTCTGTTTCCGCAGACGCCTCTACAATAAACGGCTCCGCTTTTTTCCCGTGAAAGTTATACGCAAGATTCCAGTATCTGTACATCGGCCGGCGGCTTACTTCCGGCGCCTGACTGGATCGCGTAACGCAAAATGTTTTTAATTTTGATGACGCGCCGCTTATTAGCTCCGATAAATCCACATTAAGGCGCGAAGCGATTTCCACAAGAGCGCCGACAGAAAAATCCTTTTCTCCGGATTCCCATGCTTTATATTCCTCAGGATCGAAACCCAGTTCTTTTGCGAGTTCGTGCGCGGATATTTCATATATTTCCCTGAGTACGCGCACGCGTGACGCGATTTCTTTGATATTTTCTTTCATAATACACTCCACAGGGTTTTTACTAAAACCCGGTTATTACTTAGCCGCGGGTCTTGTTTCCACAATTCCGCTGGAACGGGCAACTGTTACTAAAGGCGGCTTGCGGGTAAAAATGCCGTTTTCCACAACGCCCGGGATCTGATTTAACTCTGTTTCCAATAAAGAAGGGTCAATCGGATTTCCGTGAAACTCTGTTCCAAGGCGGATGTCCAATATAATATTACCGTGTTCGGTTATTACAGGTCCTGCTTTTCTTACTGCCTCTCTCAGTATAACAGCCGCACCGTATTTTTCAAGTACTCTTGCTACCTGAACTCTGGCGGCGGGAACAACCTCGACGGGAACCGGAAAATCAATTCCCAGACGGTCTTTAAGCTTGGATTCATCTACAATAATAGCGTATTGAGCTGACGCGTATGCCGCGATTTTTTCTATCAGCAGCGCTCCTCCGCCTCCCTTTATTAAATAATTATGCGGATCTACTTCGTCCGCTCCGTCGATTGTTAGATCCAGCCCCGAGGAAAGTTCGCGCGAATTAAGATTATAAAACGGTATGTTCGCTTTTTCACATTCAATCTCAGTCTGAATGCTCGTGGCGAAAGCGCAAATGTCGCGTAACGTACCCTGCGCAATCAGTTCACCGATTCTGCGGACAGCGTATACGGCTGTGGAGCCTGTTCCAAGACCGAGCTTCATGCCGCTTTTTACCATGCTGTCCGCTACAACCTTTCCGGCGCGCTGTTTTAGCTGCGATACATCATTCATTAACTTGATCGAATCCTGTTCCATGCTTCCGCTCCCATTGTATTAATCCTTGTTAACAACTGCTGATGGATTTCTGTTCCAAAAAAATTTGTATATTGCATACATGCCTGTTTTATAACCATATCGTATCCGTTTATAGTTCTGCATCCGGCGGCCGCCGCTCTTTTTAAAAACGGAGTCATGCTGGGAGTATAAATCAAATCCATTACTTTTTCTTTTCCTGTGAACGAATAAAGTTCCAGAGGATCGAACGCGTTGTAACCTTCCATTCCGGCGGAACTTGCCTGAATAATTATATTATTATATTTCGCCATTATCTCAATTCCCTGATTATCAAGGCCTCCCCAGCGGAAGTTGTACTGTGACGCGATATTCCGCGCTTTATGAACTGTACGGTTTAGTATCAGAGCTTTGCCGCCCAAACGGTGTATTTCCGAAGCGACAGAGCGCGCGACTCCGCCGCCGCCGATTATAGTCACTCTTTTATGTTTAATGCTTTTTTTGTCAAGAAAATTTAAGAACGAAGCGGAAAAGCCTGTGCTGTCGGTATTCTCTCCGTTCCATTCATTGCCGTTTTTATATATTGTATTGCATGCTCCGATGGATTGAACGGCGATAGAACTTCTTGAAAGCTCATGCAGCACCGCCTCTTTATAAGGAACCGTAATAGAAAGTCCCTGAACATCAAGTTCCCTCGCAAGTTTTAAAAATTCGCTTATTGAATCCGTGGGAAACGGCACATATACCGCGTCATTATTTTCCATATTAAAGACTGTATTGAAAAACCACGGACTGACGCTCGCTTTAAGCGGATAGCCTACAACTCCGTAAACTTTTGTTTTTTCGGTTATTCCCCGGAAACGGTAAAGTTCCGCCAAATCAATGACGTCCATCTGCCCCGCGGCTGCCGGAATCTCATTTTCAGATAACGGGCTGGCGTAAGTCATGAATGAGCCGAACCTTTCCGCGAGGATTCTTGAATATATGCCGAAGTGACCCATACATATCAGTATTTTATCTCTAGCAGGACCCTGCAGGCTGGATGAATAAGCCTGAGAAGCGCGGAATACGCGAAGCACATCGTAAGTTGAATTTACCATACACGCGATTTTAATAATTTCATCGCCGGTGCGCCTCATTGTCCTTAATTTTTCCGGGATATCGTCAATTATTCCGTTTAAATTATGATACGATCTGATAATTCTTGTTCCGAAGGTACGCGCCGCTTCTTCAAGGCTTGGCACTTTTAAATCATCTTCAATATCGATATATGCGAAATTATATCTTGAGTCGGCTTTTGCGTACGCAAGCCCGTTCGCCATTAATTTTACTCTTGCGCCTTCGCCTTGCTTAAATTGACCGCCGTCAATGTCGCGCCTTATTGTCAGGATAACAGGTATCCGCGCCAGTTCCGGAAAACTGCGGATATGCAATTGTTCGTCAGTATCAAGGCAATCTACGCGCAATTCCGCAATGTCAGCGTGTTTTCCGTATTTATTCAATATTTCAAGATTCCGTTTTATGGTTCCCGCGGTAAGGCATAAACAAATCTTCGCCATATTTTTCCTCTGTATTAATAATCGGGTCTGTATATAAAAATCGCGGTAACCTGCGCGGCGTAAGCGGCGGACTCAGATAAGGCAGTCTGTTCCATGTTATTTAAATTGTCAAAATTCACCCTGAGCATCAGCGGCCAGTCTTTTCCTGTTATCGGCATAAGTATGTAATTTCCCATATCTAACGCCCTGTTTCCCAAAGTCAATAAAACGACCGCTTTCCTGTCTCCGTTTGAAACGCCGTGCGTCGAAGCCAATTTAACCTGCCAGATTCGATCCCTGTATATATAAAATTCTGCGCCGTTATATTGAAAGACAACATCGTCCTGCCAGATTTCATTACCTCTTTCGGTTATGACTGTTCTGGGCGATCCGTATTTTTCGATTAAATCCGCCATCATCATGCCTACAAAAGAAAGCTGTTCATCATTGCTGAGTCCGGCGTAAACCGGAAGGTTTTGCGCAGCGGCTTGCTGAGAAAAAAATAAACAAACAAATGGGAACAGAATTGACGAAAGAGAAATTCGTTTCATAAAATTTATTATCTCTGCTTACGATTTATTCGATAAGCCATTATCATCATTTTTATTCCAAGAATAGAAATAATTACATATAGAATAATTTTTATAATATCCAGCACAAATTCCATAAACCTCTCCTTAAAACCATTTTAAGATTATATCAACAGTGCTGATGATACTAAAGATAGTGGCGATCATTCCGGCAATTCCCAAAAATTTTATTATTGGATTTTCCGGTTTATCCAGCACATCCGCTATTTTCTCAAGAGTCCTATTAACATTATCCAACTTATCAGTTATCTTTTCCATACATTTTCTCCTAATTCCTGAGTTCCGTAAATACCCAGACATTTCCGTTTATCCGCAATATTCTCGCTTCGGATATCCAGACATTAATTCCGGGACGAACCGGAAAGACCGCAGGTTCGCCTTCCGCGAAAAATAACGGTTTAGAAAATGGCGATGTTCCGTACCAAAAACATGAGTGTTTTTCCTGCAAGCGAGCCGGCAATACAGAACCAAGCGGAATTAACTTTTGTTCCGATGCTTCGGGGACTAGTCGGCGGGTATCGAAATTTCCTGACGCTGTGCTTTTTGCGACAGACTGCCAGTTAACAAGCCAGGGATCTTCCCTCACTGTTTCTCTTAAATTACCTGTTTTAAAAAGTTCACGGAATCTTGTCCAGTCGAAATTTACCGGTATTCTAGAATGGTTCTGATTATTCGAGTAAATGAGTTCCCAGTAAAAGATTGTGTCAGCCCCTGCTTCCCAGCTCAGGCGTAAAACGCCGTCTTTTGCGTCAAACGGAAATAAAGCGCCCGCTGGCTTGAATAACCCCGGGATAAGGTTATGTTCAGGCCAATAAGGCCATGCTGTAACCGGATTTGCCCATGTAACAGGGATTTCGATTTTTATTGATTGGAACGGCATAATATCCGTTACCTGTTTATGCCCCGCAGTATCCAGATGCTCAACGCGCCAGTGAGGATCTCCCAGCGATGACACCCATGCTTCCGGCGCTTCAGGAAAAACCAGTTCATATTCCGAAGGGCTGATTTCGCCGCAGGCGCAATAAATTAAACCGCATAAAAGCAAAGCCTCTTTCAGAAAAACCGATGCAAAGGCCTTAATAATTTTTGTTATTGTTTTTTTCATGTTTATATATGGGTTGAGAACACTGCGGCGCATGACCGAAATTGAAATTTTTTTAATTTTTATCAATTTAGACGCGGAACCGGAATGAATTTAGCCGATTAATGTTGTATGCAATGCCAAAAAGTATCTATATCTCATGAAATTTGCAATTTTGTCGAAAATATATCATACTTATAAGAAATGGAAATTGCGGAATATATATCCACCATTGATCAGATTCTCATTACCCGAAAAGATTGGCTCGAAAGGAATGAATTAACCAAATTAAAGGATAATCTCAGAATATTTCAGATATCCTATGCCTCGCTGTATAATATCTTTTTAAAGAAAAAATTAATTGATGAAGATCCTTATAAACAGGAAACAAAAATAAGCGAATTGGAAATACCTGATTCCGGAAATTTTGCGGAAAATGAGCGTATTAAGCAGCTTACCATCAGACTTTCCAATTATGACAGCCAGTTGGACTTTCTTGTAAATTTTTACCAGCTTGGCGTCGATTTTCTCAATCTTGACCGGATAAAAAGGATTGTCGGGCTTATCCGCTACATAGATTGGGTAGCCTTCTCGCCTGATTCCCAGTCGATTATGACTAAACTTGTGGCCGATTTAACCAATCAATCCAAGATGGGCGTTGATACTCTTACCCTCAGTATTATTGGTGAAAGTTGTTCAAGGCTGTCAAAAACCACCGCGGCTTCAATGACGACTCTAAAAGAATTGAATGTCTTTTACAGAGAAGTTTATAAACTTAATGTCAGAAAAAATATTACTCAGAATATGTCCGCCGGCGAAGCGACGCTTGATAGTATCAGGAAAAAACTGCCTTCCGCTCTGCCTGGCACCCCCTTTTATAAGGAATTAGTTGATGAAATTATCAAGGAGGACAATTCCAAAGAAGGCAGCGATCTAAGAGATAATATTTTAAGTTCTCTTATGGTTAAAGAGGAAAAAACAAAAGTTGTAAAACAGACAATAGATTTTAAAAAAATCCTTCTTGACGGCATTGTTGTTATCGGCGGAGCGTCAAATTCACTTACAGAAATCATTAATAAACTTGTTGAAAATCAAGGGGTTTTGGACAGCAGAAAAAAAAGCTTTTTTGAGGCAATCAAGGAACTAATCAGGCAGATTACAAACGCAGAACCCGAAGAAGTTATCTACACCATCGATAAAATGGACGAAGCTAAAGGAGTCGCGGTTAAAGAAAAGATTTATTTCCGCCAATTTATCAGCGATATAGAAAAAAAGAATAAAATATTGAACAGTTTTGTGCGCGGTCCGGCGTATAACAAACTTTCGGGAATGTCGGAAGAGCAGATCATAAATTATCTGGAAANAAACATCAAAGAAATGACGACGCTTCATAAAACATTGAACGCGCTTGATGATTTTTTTAAATCATCTGCGACCGCGGAAGACAGAGATAAAATTAAAGGCATCAAACCTGAATTATCCGCTTTAAAAAACACTTATGTTAAAGCCAATCAGTTAAGATACGATTACAGCGCTCAGAAAGAAGAAGAAGAGCAGATGAAAAATCTGGGAATTAAACCTACCAACTCAGACGCGTCCCCGGTGATGCCTCTCCCTCCTCAGTAATTTAAAATTGATAAACAAAGCCCCCAAATCAATGATTTTTTACTATAATAGTTGCCGATATCTTAGATAAGCGGGATAATAAGTAAATTGCCAAATTTTCTAAAACCAATACTGGCGTTAGCAATCTCTGTACTAGTGTATTTCGGATATACATATCTGGCGGACGAGGGTATGTTAAATTTTATCCGTACGCATTTTTTTAATCCTTCTCTTGTCGCTTCGTATATTAAGGAAAATTCAAAAGACGCTGAAGTTATCCGGAATCATATTTTTAAGCTTCAGGAAGAGTTTACCGCTACTTTGAATAATGCGGCAGTCCGCCGCAGTTTTATGTACAATCAGACAAATGCCGATATCTTCGGCAGGTCAAGGTTGTACGGATTACTGCTTGAATCAACCGCCGGCCTTCACTCTGTTCAGTTTATAGATAACAACGGAATCAGGATTCATTATTCTACTTCCGCCGCCCATATTTTAAGTCAGAGCAGCGAATCTGTTTCTTACAGAAACTATTACGAGGACGAATCTAATCTCCCGTTTGATATAATAAGAGTCCCGGCGGACGGCAGCCCAAAGTTTACATTATATGAACAGTATGACCGCATCATCTTTTCATTTCCTTTTTTTGATTCTATGGATATTCAACGCGGTACCGCAATCTTTACAGTCTCAGTCCGTACTTTAAGCGAAAAGCTTATTGCCGAAGGCAGATTATTGTTCAGCGATGTTGTTTCGATTATTGAGAAACCTTCGGGGATTTTGCTTGGAAGTCCTGAAACATCCAAATCAAATGTCCGCGAAAGCGTATCCGTAATCTGGAATCAGGATCAATTAGGCCGCGTTATTTTATATGCCGAAGATTCCGAAGACGCTTATTCATTGGTTTCATCAAAAACCGAAAACGGAATGTTCATAGGCCGTTTAGTTCATAATTCTGTTTTTTCCGTATCAGAACGCATGGGACTTATATTCAAGCTTTCTCTGATACTCACATTTTATCTTACAGTTTTTTTCTTTTTGAGCCTGAAGCCTCACCCGATGACTCTTGTGCGAAACCGCATTAAACGCATCAGGGAAAATCTTTTTGAACAGCTTTACATAAATAAAACAAGGGAAGAAAGAATCAAGTGGATACTGGAGCTTGAGCAGCGCCGCGACGGGATTCGCGCGGAACTTAAAAGAGGCTTAAAACTTAAGCCAAAGGCTGAAATTGCGATAGACAACACCATTGATAAATCATGGGACGAACTGCTGACCGTAATTAAAACCGGAACAGGCTATGATGTGTCAAATCAATTAACGATAGAGGCAAAAGGAACCGCTGTAGAGTATGAAATCATTAACGAAGAAGAGTTAGACGAAATCGAAGAGCTGGACGAAGTGGAAGACGCGCAGACAGCGGATGATGTTGAAGAGCTTGACGAAGCGCCCGAAGCCGAAGAACTGGAAGAAGCTGAAGAGCCGGATGAAATCGAAGAGTTAGACGAAATTGAGGAAGCGGAAGCCATAGATGAAAATGATGATTCGGATAAAGCAGACGATGTCGAAACGTTAGATGAAATCGAAGAACTTGACGAAATAGAAGAAGCCGAAGAACTTGATGAAATTGAGGAAATTGAGGAAGCCGAAACAGCAGAAAATGTTAATGACGTTGAAAATAGTAAAGCTGCTGATGAAATTGAACAGTTAAATCCTGTTTTTAATATTGAAGTAGTTAAAAAGATTGACGAAATCGAAGGGATTGAAGAAGCCGAAGAAATCGAAGAAATTATCAAGGCCGAAGAAGAGGCCAATGCTTCCCGCATAGAAATGGGGTTTCTTACAATCGCAAGCGATATCGAATTTAATCATCCTGTAAAAGAAGCCGCCGAAGACGATGAACTGATACATGATGACCTTGACATTGTATCGCCGTTTTCGTCAATGTTTTCAAATCTTGATAATGAAACGACCAAAACGGAAGATGATAAACCAAACACCTGAAAAGATGATGCTGTCATAAATATTTCCGCATTGCGCAATGTATTCCGGTACTTCCAGTAATATACGGTATTACAATCTCTTTATTGATGATATAAACAGAAAAGATTATAACTTACAGGAATCAGAAAATACTTTTAAATTTCTCGATACTACAAGATAAACATTAGCGCACGAAATTAAATCGCGGATTTCAGGCGAAGTCGATAAAATCTTACTGCCTGAAATAAAAGAAGAACCCGGTATCTGAACTTTTTTTATCCGCTGATAAAAATTACCGCATTAACGGTCTGGGATTTATCGCCACGCCGTTTTTATAGACAGTAAAGTGCAGATGAGGGCCTGTGCTACGGCCTGTGCTGCCGACATCGCCGATACGTTCCCCCTGCCCGACGTTGGCGCCTGTTCTTGTCCGGATGATACTAAGGTGGCCGTAGAGTGTGCGGTAGTCGGAATGGTGGTTGATTATCACAAAGTTTCCAAAAATATTATCCCAGCCTACAGCGCTGACACGGCCTGCCATTGCCGCCGCGACAGGAGTGCCGGTAACTCCGCGTATATCGATACCATTATGGAATTCAACCAAATTACTGTTAAACGGGTCTCGTCTGTATCCAAAAGCCGAAGTAATCGCTCCGTTGACAGGCCAGACAAATAAATCGCCGTTAATTTCCTGAAGGGTTGTCCAGTCAAGACGCGCGCCCGGAATAAAAAGATCTTTTCCCGCGGCTATACGATCGGAAAAAAGCTCATTCGCGATTTTTATCGCTTCTGTATCCGCGTCATACCGTTTAGCTACAGATTCCAGCGTTTCTCCGTTTTTAACAGTGTGTAAAAGTCCGTCCTGATTCGGAATTCTAATCGCTCTGCCTGCCTGCATAAGGCGCGAGTTTGTTATTTTGTTTACAGATATTATTGAATCCTGATTTAATCCGAAAATTACCGCGAGAGTGCTGATGTTATCTCCGGTTTGAACCATATACGAATCATTGAATAATATGCGTGTTCTTGAAACGGATTCCGGCTCTATTATCAGTGAATCAACGGAATCCAGCATCATTTCCAGCTCTGATTCAGAAATACTTTCTTCTGAGAAATAGCCTCCGCCAACACCGTATTCGGCTGAAAAATCATGTTCGGCGGCGGGAAGTTCCCTAAAATTTATATATTGGCCGGGATTTATCAGTAAAAACAGCAGTATTACCGCCGCAAACCTGAAAATTGTCCTTCCAGAAAGCCCAAAAGGCAGCCGAATACAAGAAATTGTTTCTGATGCGTTTGAATTGTTTTTAAACAGGAAATTTTCGTTTTGAGGCAGCATAATTCACTCTAATCTAAATAAAGATTTTGTTCAATATCTGAAAGGTCTGAATTAATCAGCGTCAAGCAATTTTAATAAATCCCGGATTTCCGCGGCTTGCTCGTACTCTTCTTCTACAATTGCCTGTTCCAGCTGTTCTTTTAGCGACCTATATTGATCATCGGAAGATTCTTCTAAATCGCTTACAAAATATGATAAAGGAACGCCGGTTTCTTCTATAATTGACGAAGCAAGGTAAACAGGGCATTTTTTCCGCGAAGCGACAGCTAAAGCGTCCGATGGGCGGCTGTCCAGAATTAAAGGTTTTTCCTTTGTATATTCGCCGCCTGTAATAATTAACCGCGCGTGAAAAACATCATCTTTTAGTTCATGAATTTCCACTTTCTTTATTGTGAGGTTAACGCTGGCAAGCATATTAAGGAATAAATCATGGGTATGAGGCCTTGACAGGGGCATCCCTTCTTTTCCGATTAATATTGACTGCATTTCCAGAGTACCGATAAAAATCGGCACAACAACATCAAGATTTTTCGGCTTAAGTAAAATCGCATTCCCGTGGCTTGTTTTGAGAATTGACCATATTTCACTTATAATCATTGCCCTAATTATTCCCTTAATTTTATATTACCAAATAAGTTCCTTAACAGAGGTGTCAGTCCGTTTATCTTCTTAGCTGATTAAATCCACCAAACCATCCAATAAGATACGGCCGTTCTCGTTTATATGAAAATCCGCGAATTCGCGCGAGTTTAAAATCTCGTGCGTTTTTGTTAATAAATTTTTTCCTATTACTTCCGCTTCCGCTACTACACCTGATGTGATCATTGTTTCCATTAATTCGTTGACCTCGGGGGCTCTGCTTCCTTCGTGTTTTGCGACATGGAAACAATAAAAAACACGATCTCTTTTTTCCGGGAATTTATGCATATATAAAAGAACAGGCAGGCTCTTTTTTCCTTCTACGATATCGTCGCCTCTTTTTTTCCCGGGATTGCCGGTTGTCAGATTTTTTACATCATCAATTATCTGAAAACCAACGCCCATTAAATCCGCGGCCTCGCCGAGAACGTCAATTGATTTATGCGGAGCGCCCGCCGCGAAAGCGCCTAACTCGGCGGCAAGATGCGTAAGGCTTCCCGTTTTTAATTTGCACATAACATAGTAATCGTCAATTTGCGGCACAACAGAAATGTTCCTGTGCCAGCTTATATCTATCGCCTGTCCCAGATGCAGCTTTCTCATACATTCCGCCCAAAGCCTGTAAATTATTTCCTTGCTGTTGGAAGCGGGATCGCTGTGAACATATGATTCTATGCATGAAGCTGAAAGAAAATAAAAGAATGAGCCTGAGTTAATCGCGGTATCAACGCCGTAAATCTTGTGAATAGCCGGCTTCCCCCGGCGTTCATCGGATTCATCTTCGATATCGTCATGTATCATGCTTGCGTTATGTGAAAATTCTACAAGCGGCGCAAGAGGAATAGAAGCGTCTCCGCCGCCGAGAGTTTCGCAGACAAGTGTCATTAACAGAGGCCGCCACTTTTTCCCGCCCCGATAAAGCAGTTCTTTTAAAGGATCGATTAACAGCGCGGTCGATTCCGTACCTGCGTTTTTTCCTAAACCCGTGAATACCCGCTCATTCCAAATTGAGTCCGGCGTTTCCGGAAGCCAGCGCTTCAGTTCTTCTTCAATTTTTGAAATTCTTTGTGTATACTCTTGATTCATAAGTTATTATAATCCAATAAATGACAGATTACAAGAAACCTGATTACTGGCAGCAAAAAGCGCGCAAGGAAGGATATCCCGCGCGATCTGTTTATAAATTGATTGAGATTGAAGAAAAATTCTCTTTTTTTAAAACCGGTAAAAAAACCGCCGCTGGTTTCCGCGTGCTTGATATCGGCGCGGCTCCGGGAAGCTGGAGCCTTTATATTATGCGAAATTTTTCTGTTCCTAAAAACAGCCGTACAACTAACGGATCAGGCGGAAGAGCATGCTTTCTTGCCGCCGCCGATCTTTCGCCGCTCTCGCGCGAGTTCGACAATGGTTTATTTGACGGAGAAAATTTCTTTTTTGTTCAGGGTGATGTTACCGCCGGTGATGTCCGCGATGCTCTATTATCAAAAGGACCGTACTCTATGATAATAAGCGACGCCGCGCCGAATACTACAGGCAGCCATTTAATTGATTCAGCGCGTTCATTGGAGCTTGCCGAAACTGTCGTCTCTTACGCGGAAAAGTGTCTTGACTCAGGCGGTAATCTGGCGTTAAAAATTTTTCAGGGGAGCGGAACCGACACCCTACTTAAAAAATTAAAAACTCTTTTTGAGACCGCTAAAAGTTTCAAGCCACAAGCATGCCGCGGTGAATCAGTGGAAACTTATTTTATCGGATTAGGAAAAAAAGGTAGAAATAATTTTATTACCTAATCCCTTTTAATTTGATGTGAATACCAAAACCACATCTTAAAAGAAGTGGTGTAAGCTCACAGGGGAAAACTCCGTTTGTAAAGATGTAATTACTAGTTTTGAATGAAATTAATAATAATTAATACCATTGTTATTTTAGCTTTGGCTTTTGTTGTTTATTCTTAATGACATGATACTTAAAATTCTATAAAATATATCTCATGAACTCAACGTTAGAAATTTTAAAAACACGCGGTTTTTTTCAGCAGTGTACCGATGCTGAAGGTCTTTCAAAATTGATGGATGAAGGCCCCATCACATTTTACGAGGGGACTGACCCGACTGGCGGAAGCCTTCATATCGGACACATGGTTCCATATTTCGCGTTCCGTCATCTTCGTGACGCGGGTCATAAGGGGATCGCTCTGCTCGGCGGCGGAACCGCGCGGATCGGCGATCCTTCCGGCAGGGATGAAACGCGTAAAATGCTCGACTACGAAACACTGGATAAAAATGTCGATTTAATCACCGCGCAGCTTGATCGTTTTGTCGGCTTCGGCGGCAGCACTGCTTTTACAGCAAACAATAAAGACTGGCTCGCCAATTTAAATTACATCGATTTCCTCCGCGATATCGGGCGTCATTTTTCCGTAAACAGGATGCTGAGTTTTGAAGCTTACAAAACGCGCATGGAAACCGGTCTTTCATTTGTCGAATTTAATTATCAGCTTTTACAGAGTTTCGACTTTCTTGAACTGTACCGCCGCCACGGCTGCCGTCTTCAGATTGGCGGCGATGATCAATGGGG
>JGI24695J34938_10002683_pt1 | contig 13259 bp, 11 predicted proteins | sample TergutCo191P3_FD_34938 | JGI IMG/M metagenome (IMG submission 34938) | reverse complement strand
AGGATTTACGCGAGTCAGGAAAAAGAATGCTTTTAAACCTCGGGCATACCTTCGGTCATGCTCTGGAAAGCGCGGCAGGTCTTGGAAATATTACACACGGCGAAGCTGTAGCATGGGGAATGGCAAGAGCCTGCGAGCTTGGAATCGCGCTTGGAATAACGCCGCAGAAAAGAGCGAAAAAAATTAAAGATTTAATTGTTTCATGTGATTATGATTTAGCCTGCCCTCATCCTTATGCAAAAGATATTGATGTTTTATTGGATGCAATGAAAAACGATAAAAAGAAAGCTAAAAAGGGATTAACATTTATCGTACCAGACGCGCAAAGCGCGTCAATTACCGTTATCGAATCCGAAGACGAATATAAATTATTAAGAAATGTTTTAGAAGGCAGGTTTACATGAATAAAAAAAAACGCTTTCTTTTTTATATTTTGTTATCTGCAATTTTATATCCTGTTACTGCGCAAAATGCAGACGGCGGGATAACGGAAAATGGTTTAAATATTTATGTAATTAATTCTTACGAATATATAATTGACGGTATCACAAGACCTTATGCGCTGAATTACAGAGCCGAATTTAAAAAAGGAGAAGAAATTACAGGGCTTTTAAATTTAGAAAAATTTATCCGCGATAAAACGCAGTTAATTTATAACGAAAGAGTAATTGAGAGCGTCAGAATAGAACACACAATCGGAGAAATTAACAATGAAAAAAAGTATCCTGTAGATTTAAAAATATTTATAAAAGATACATGGAATATTATCGCTATTCCAAGACCGCAGTATGATTCCAATAAGGGATTTGATATTACGATAAAAGCCCGCGATTATAATTTTTTGGGTACAATGAGCGCGTTAAGAGTTGATGTCGGCTATCAGCGCGATCTTGAAGGACGCAATTTTTATTCATTGATGCTGGATTCTGATATTCCGGTTTATGTGTTCGGACTTTACTGGAATATAGATTTTGATCATGAATACACTTTCCGTCCCGATATGGAACAGGAACATTATTACAGAAACACTACAGGAATTTCAACCGAAATTCCTGTTAGACGCACTATTTTAAAAATCGGTTTTACCGAATGGTTTTATTTTAATCAGGAAAATCCCGTGCGGTACAGGGATGAATACGGCAGATTTCATGAAGGGCTTTATCTTTCCAGCCGGCCATTTTTATCATGGAAAATTCCGTTAGGGGTAAATTATTATGATTTCGGCGAGATTGTTTATACTCCCGCGTTATCCGCTACTTTTAACCATGAACTGCCGCAGCATCCTCTGCCCGAATTCAGAAAAGGTCCTTTTATATATTTTTCGAATAACATTAATTTCAGCCGTATTGACTGGCACGGAAATTTTAAAAAAGGAGCAGCAGCAGGCATAAGTAATTCAAACAGCTACGACTTTTTCAAATTAAGAAATGATATTAATCCGTTTGGCGCGAATTTTTCAATTACCGGAAGCGGATTTACAATGTTAAACAATTTTGTCGGACTTTCGGCTCAGATAAGATACATGCATTATTTCTTTGACGATTATTATGATAACGGAGGAGATATAATCCGGGGCGTTATAGATAACCGTGTCAACTTTAATTATATGCTCTCTTTTAATTTTGATTTACCGGTTAGAATACTTCAGTTAAGGCCTTCGCAATGGCATGAAAAAAATCGTTTTTTGCGCATATTCGATTTTGATCTTCATGTCGCGCCGGTTTTGGATATCGCTCTTTATAACGATCCTTTAACGCAGACTCCGTTCGGTCTTGAAAACATGCTTCTTGGCGCCGGCTTGGAAGCTGTCATTTATCCCGAGCGATGGCGAAGTTTATTTTTGCGTATTTCTTTTGCCGTGGGCATACAAACGGGTAATTTAAACGCCGGACTGACAAGCGAATTATTTATAGGAACTGATCTTTTTTATTAGTAGGATTTTGAATAATGGCTAAAATAGCAGTGATAGGAACAGGTTATGTCGGTTCGGTTTCCGGCGCGTGTCTTGCCGATTTCGGAAATCATGTAATCTGTGTTGACACTAACGCGGAAAAAATTGAGTCTTTAAAAAAAGGAATCATCCCGATATATGAACCGGGTCTGGAAACGGTTGTTGAACGCAACAGCAAAGACGGAAGGCTTTCTTTCACTACGGATTTATCTGCGGCATTAAAAAACAGCAATATTGTTTTTATAGCTGTCGGCACTCCTCCCGCCGATGACGGAAGTGCCGATCTTGTTTATGTGGAAGGAGCAGCACGGCAGATAGGACAGCTTATTAATCAATATACAGTCATTGTTGATAAAAGCACTGTTCCTGTGGGAACAGGCCGTAAAGTGACAGGATGGGTTAAAGAAGAACTCGATAAACGCGGATTGAATATTGAATTTGATGTTGTTTCCAATCCTGAATTTTTACGCGAAGGAACAGCAGTTTATGATTTTACGCATCCTGATCGCGTAGTAATAGGAAGCGAGAGCGATCGTGCGCGCAGTATCATGAAGGATGTATACCGCTCATTATATTTGAATGAAACTCCCTTTATAGAAACCAATTTGGAATCCGCAGAATTAATTAAATATGCGTCTAACGCGTTTCTTGCGGTTAAAATAACATTCATAAACGAGATTGCGAATCTTTGCGAAAAAACAGGCGCAGATATCCGCGCTGTCGCTAAAGCTGTAGGTAAAGACGGAAGAATCGGTTCAAAATTTTTACATCCCGGTCCCGGTTACGGCGGTTCCTGTTTTCCGAAAGACACAAGAGCTCTCGCGAAAATCGCGAAAGACAACGGAGAAATTTTAAATATTGTAGAGACGACAATTGCAGCTAACGAAAAACAAAAAATTCGCGCCGCTAAAAAAATAGAAAACACTCTAAGCTCGGTAAAAGGAAAAACAATCGCGATACTTGGTCTTGCTTTTAAACAAAATACCGACGATATGCGCGAATCTCCTTCGATAACAATCTGCGAATATCTTGTGTCACAAGGCGCTTCTTTGCGCTTGTACGACCCGGCGGCAATGAATGAAGCTGTATGGCGGCTGGAATCTATAAAAGATTCCGTTTATTTTGCCGAAGACGAGTATGACTGCTGTGCCGGAGCGAACGCTGTTGTTATCGCGACTCCCTGGAATCAATTCAGAAATATTGATTTACAGAAAATTAAAGGGCTTCTTGCGTCTCCGTTTTTCTTTGACCTGCGCAATATTTACAACCGCAAGGATGTTGAATTTTCCGGTCTTAGTTATTACGGTGTCGGCTGAATTATATAAGAATTTACGATTGGAAAATAAATAATTTTGACAAATTCAGAAAATAATAAATTAATAATTAAGAATACAATGGCATTGTATTTCAGACAGATAATTATAATAACTGTATCTTTATTTACATCACGTATAATTTTGCAAACTCTTGGAGTTACAGATTTTGGCATAAAAAATGTTGTTGGCGGAATTGTTGTAATGATGTCATTTTTAACAAATTCTTTGGCAGGAACAACACAACGGTTTCTTTCAATCGAACTTGGAAAGGGTGACTTTGAAAATTTAAAAAAAATATTTTCTAATTCTCTTTCACTGCATATAATATTTATTTTACTGGTATTAATTATTGCAGAAACACTTGGTTTATGGTTTTTACAGAATAAACTTGTTATACCTCCTGAGAGAGAATACGCTGCTTTTTGGGTTTTTCAATTATCAATAATATCATTTGCTATTGGTGTGTTTTTTTCTCCTTTTGATGGAGCAGTTAGAACTCACGAAAAATTTGATTTTTATGCAAAAGTAAGCGTATTTGACGTTATAATGCGGCTTGTTATTGTATATTTACTTTCTCTTCAGCCTTATGATAAATTAATAATGTTATCTTTTTTTAATATTTGTGTGAGTGTCATTGAAAAAATAATTATATATATATATTGTTTTAAAAATTTTGAAGAATGCAGAATAAAATTTACATGGGAAAAAAGTAATATAAAAAAATTACTTGGATATAATAGCTATACTGTGTTGGGTAGTATATCTTATATAATTAGATTTCAAGTAATTAATGTTATATTAAATCTGTATTATGGACCAATTATGAATGCGGCACAAGCTATTGCGAATACGGTTTTCTCACAGATATCATCATTTTCAAATAATGCAGCAATAGCAACGCAGCCTCAGATAATTATGAGTTATGCACAAAATGACAGGACACGTCTTTGGAGCTTGATTGTAAAATCATCTAGATTATATTATTACTTACTTTTAATATTAGCATTACCCTTTTTATTTGAAATTAATACAGCTCTTTATCTTTGGCTTGGAAGTTATCCTGAATATACCGCAATATTTACACAACTTTTTTTGTTAGAAGCATTACAGAGAGTTCTTACTCATTCTATTACTGCAGCTAATTCTGCTGTTGGAAAATTACGTGAAATTACATTATCCAGTATTTTATGCAGATTATTAATTTTACTCTGTGCGATTTTTATTGGAATAAAACAATTATCACCAATTTATATATATATTATAGGATTATTTTTTCATATAATATGTTTTATATATTCGTTAATAATAGTATTAAAAATACAACTTTCTTTTTCTATTCATAAATACGTTAAAGAAGTTATTTTTCCGATAACAAAAACAAGTCTTATAGCAGCCTCTATTCCTTTTATTTTACACTATTTCTTTTCAAATTCTGTTATATCTTCTGTTTTAATTGGGTTATTTACATTGATTTGGTCATCATTGACTGTTTTTTATATTGGACTTAATTTTAATGAAAAATTAATTATCGTAAATAAATTACCGCCTCCATTAAGAAAATTAATTTTAATTAAAAATAATATGGTAAATAATGAATAAAAATAAATTAACATTTATATTTATATACACTTTTATATTGTATTAAAAAAATGAAAATAATATCTTTACTATCTAATATTAATATAAAAATTAAATATTTTAAACAGGGATTATTTAATTTATTTTTAAAAAATCCATGGAAATTTAATATAAGGGATAATACTGTTTTGTTAACTGAATTATTACCATATCATGGAGAAGTATTACCTGGTCTTGTGAAATATTTATTGGATTTAAATTATAATGTTGATATTGTATTAAATAAATATCAAAGAAATTTTATTAGCGCAAACAGCGGATTATTTTATTGTTTTAAAGATAATGAAAAAGTCAGGGTTAAAGTATTATCTGTTTGTAATATAAATATTTTATTACGTTCTTCTCATGTTAAAAAATACAAACGTGTTATTATAAATACATTTCATGACGATTACATTAAATTTCATTTTTACAAAATTGATTTTAATAAATTAATTCCGATTTGCATGATTCATAATTATAATATAACTAATGAATATTTTATGTCTAATAATATTATATCACTTGTAAAAATTGAATGCTTAAACAGAAAACCGCCGATAATAGTTAATTCTCATTATTTTGGTAATTTTCCAAAACATGATAAATCTTACACTACAACATTTATTATTTTAAATACAACAAACTTATTTAGAAGAAATATTTATCTTTTATTAAACGCATGTGAAGAATTATATAAAAAAGGAATATATAATTTTAATATAAAAATAATTGGAAATGGAATTATAATACCAGAAAAATATTTTAAAAATTTTCAAATCTTCGGATATATGGATTTTAATGAAATGTATAATGAAATAAATAATTCTGATTTTATTTTAGCAGTTATTGATCAAGCAAGTGTTCAATATACTAATAAAGCAAGCGGAACATATCAATTGTGTTATGGCTTTAATAAACCAATTATATTACATAAAAAATTTTCTAATATAGCCGGTTTTAATGATCAAAACAGTATTTTATATGATGATAACGACGATCTTTCTGATGCTATGGTAAAATGTATAAATTTATCAAATACTGATTATGCAAATATGGTTTATTTATTAGGTGAATTATCAAAAAATATTTATAATGAATCAAGAAATAACCTTAAGTCAATATTGGAGAATAATAAAATCAATCTTTGAGTATAACCTGTAATTTAAAATGGAAAATATGTTTTGGAGGTTTTTATGGGAATTATTAATAAAATAAAAAAAATAATAAGATTATTCTTACCTTACGGTATTATTAAAATAAGTAATAGTTTTAAAAGCGGAAATATTTATTTTAGTGAACAAGGAGAGGATATTTTATTAAAACGTTATATAAAGAAAAAAAAAGGATTTTACGTTGATATTGGCGCTTATAATCCTGATATTGCTTCTGTAACAAAAGTTTTTTATTTAAGGGGATGGAATGGAATAAATATTGATCCGAACCCTGTATCAATTAAAATATTTAATAAAAAAAGAAAAAGAGATATTAATCTTAATTATGGTGTTGCAGATAAAAATTCTGAACTTGATTTTTATTTTTTTGGTGAAAAATCTACTCGTAATACATTTGATAAAATAACATATGAAAATGAATGCGAATCAAATAAAAATGATGTTAAAATATTAAAAATAAATGTTATGACAATTAATAACATATTAGATAAATATACAACAAATAACCAACATATAGACTTTATGAATATTGATGTTGAAAATTATGAAATGAAAATATTAGAAACATTGAATTTTGAAAAATATGGTCCTGATTATTTATTAGTTGAAGATTTAACTTTTAAAGATTCAAATATAGATTTTATGGAATTTAATAAATCACCGTTATTTCAAATCATGAAATTAAAAGGATATATTGTTGCAGCAAAAACACAATACACAATACTTTTTAAAAAATTGGTGTATAGTAAATAATACTAATAAAAACATGAATAAAACAATACCCTCTTTATTCTCTGTTGTAATCCCCGCTTATAACAGAGCGAATATTATTAAAAGAACAATAGATTCCGTGTTATCGCAGACATTTAAGGATTATGAAATTATTATAATAGATGACGGATCTTCAGATAACTTAAAAGAAATATGTGATAATTATAATAATACAAAGATAAAATATATCTATCAGGAAAATGCAGGTTCCAATCCGGCAAGAAATAACGGCATTAAAAATTCCTGCGGAACGTTTATATCATTTTTAGATAGTGATGACGCATGGGATTGCGAATACCTCAGCGAAGTATACAAAAAATTTAAAAATGATGAACAAGTCGGAGCTGTATGGGTTAAACATTTAAAAATATATCTTCCCGGCGGGAAGAAGAAATTTAAAAAATGTAAAAAGCTTAGAGGCTATGTTTACAAAGAAGTTTTAAAGCAGGGGTTTCTTGTAAACAGCTCTTCCATTACCGCCAGACGTTCGCTGTTAAACGACATAGGCGGCTGGGACAATAATCTTAAAGCATGCCAGGATGATGATATATGTTTCAGACTCGCAAAACAATCAAAAATTGATTACGTGGATAAGGCTTTAAGCACTTTCTATATTGATGACAGAATAGATCGTATAAGCGGTTCAAGTTCACGCCGCGCGTGGAACTCTTTTTATTTATGGAAAAAACACGCCGAAGATGTTTTATTATTATGCGGAGAAAAAGAATTAATAAAAAAAATTAAAAGCGTATATACAAGATTTTTTTTGATTAGTGATCTAGAAGGAATTAATCAATGCGAACAATTTTTAAAAGAAAATATTAAAAATTCAAATTTTAATATAAAGGCATTTAGAAAAAATATTTATTTATCTTTACTGAATGTTTATTTAAAATTAAGAAAAATTATTGGAAAATGAGTATAACTAAAGCTCCTATTATAGGTATCATCCGTTATTCATGCCGCGCCTCTTTTACAAAAAGTGATTATTTTAATCCTAAATATCTTGATTACAGGTTAAATATTTTTAAAGAAGTAACATTAAAATGTTTTCAGGAACAAACGGATAAAGATTTTAACATTATTTTATTACATTCAAATAATTTACCGCAAAAATATAAAGATATTTTTTCATGTTTTGAGAACAATAATTCTTTTTTACATAATGTTTATATTTCAGATTCGGAACTTGAAGGAAGTGAATATATTAATGCCGTTAATGAAACCGCTCAATATATCGAATTTATTAATAATATGTCTATTAATTTTAGAATCGATAATGACGACGCGGTTCCTTGCAATTTTATTTCCCGGTTAAGGAATTATCTAAAGCCGGAATTTTATGATTATGTAATTTCTTTTCCTTATATTTCGATAATTCAGCGGATACATAAAAATAAATATCTTAAACAAGAGCGGTATTTTCCATCTAATTCAATCGGACTTTCTTATGTTACAAAAAAGGATGATTATAAAACAATCATGACTCTTGGAGATCACGGCAGAGTTAACAAAAAACATCCGATGATTCTTCTTCCGGGAAACGGAGGCATTCAGACAATTAACGGAAAAAATGTAATGAACGCGTTATATTTTACAAAAGTTTCAAAAATGAATCCAGAATCATTATCCGCTTATTTAAATGGAAATAACTACTCCGCTTTTGATTTTACTTGTCTTAATATTTGTAAAAGAAGAATTATTACTGATACAATCAAGAAAACAGTTAATTTTCTAAGAAAAAGAAAAAAGGAAAATATAAAATAATCATGTCGCTGTACGGTTTTTTAGACAGAAATATTTTTAATCCGCTAAAATCGATTCCTGTTCAGTTATATTATTCTTTAAAAAAATCTTATAACGAATTAAACAAAGAAAAACGGGATTATCACATTGTAGTTTCTCTTACAAGTTTTCCAGCGCGTTTTTGCACTTTACATATGGCGATAAAAAGTATTCTATGCCAAAGTTTAAAACCTGATGTTATATTTTTATGTCTTACTAAAGAAGAAGTAAAAGATGAATCCGAATTGCCGGAATCCTTAACAGAATTAAAAAATTACGGGTTAGAAATATATTTTGCAGATAATAATCTAAAGCCTCATAATAAATATTTATATGCGATGAAAAAATATCCTGCTTCAATAATTATCACTGTTGATGACGATAATATGTACGATAAAAATCTAATAATAAATTTATATAAAAGTTATTTAAAATTTCCTCAAGCTGTATCGGCAAGGCGCGTTCATAAAATTACAACAGATGAAAATAATAAAGTTAAATCATATAACAGATGGAAATACGAATATAAAAAAGAAAAAAAACCTGGTTATAATCTGTTGGCTACAGGAGTAGGCGGCGTTCTTTATCCCCCCGGTATTTTACCGGAAGAAACATTTAACTTAGAAAAAATAAAAGAGCTATGTTTAAATGCCGATGATATTTGGTTAAAATTTATGCAGGTAAAAAATAAAACGTCCGTAGTATGGGCAGGCGGAGGAAGAATACATCCTTTAACAATAAAGAGAGCGCAGAAAATTACATTACAAAAATCAAATTATCATGAAAATCAAAATGATAAATATATCGAAAATTTACAGAATTATTATAATATTTCTTTAGCTTCTTTATAGGTATTAATTATGCAGTATTTATATATATTAACAAGCACCCTAAAAGACAATTATTATGAACAGTTGCTCTTGTCTGTAACATCGTTAAATCTTTTAATGCCGAACTCGCGGATTGTTCTTTTGTGCGATCCAAAAACAAAGGATACTCTTACAGACAAAAGATGCGAATATGAAAAATTCGTTTGCGAAACAATTACAGTTGATGTTCCAAAAGAATTGAATCAGATGGAAGCATCCCGCTGGATTAAAACAAAAATGAGAAGTCTTGTCAAAGGAGATTTTTTATTTATTGATTGTGATACAATTATCACTGACGACCTTTCATCAATTACGGAGCTTGGAATAAAATTCGGCGCGTGTCTTGATAAACATTCTTTAATTGATAAACACGGAAAAGGTAAATCTATAATCGAATATGATAAAAAACTTAATTTTTCTTCCTATACATCTAACCGTCATATTAACAGCGGTATTATTTATTGTCGCGATGAGCCGCAAACGCATAAATTATTTGATAGATGGCATGAATTATGGCTCTATAGCAAAAATAAAATGATATTAAGGGATCAGCCTTCATTTAATATGGCAATTTTTGAAAATTCGGATATATTTTCTGAACTTGACGGTACATGGAATTGTCAAATTTCATATAACGGTCTTCCGTTTTTGACAAAATCAAAAATTATACATTATTTTGCGACGGATATTTACTTAAATATTCCTTCTTTTTTGCTTGCAGGCGATGAAGTATTCAATTATATAAAACAAACAGGTTCTGTTTCTGCGGATGCGTTAAATTTATTAAAAGATCCGCGTTCGGCTTTTTCTGCGGAATCGCAGATTATATCGGGAAGCGATATGCTTTCTGTATTAAATTCCAGTTTGTTTCAATTTATATATTTACTTAAAAAGAAAAAACCGTTTATTTTTAATGTGTTTAATAATATTGTATCTTTCTTTAAAAATTTGGCAAAAATATTTGTTATCAAATTTGATAAAAATAAAAACAGAAAACTGAGATATTACAATTAAAAATTATGAAAACTGCAATCGTTCATTATTGGCTTGTAAATATCCGCGGCGGCGAAAAAGTAATAGAAGCTCTTCTAGAAATGTTTCCCGATGCGGATATTTTCACTCATGTTTATAATCCAAAAAAAATGTCCCCTCTTATTAAAGAGAGGCGTGTATTTACTTCAAGGATAAACCGCCTTCCGTTTTCAAAAAAATTATACCGTATTTACATGCCTTTAATGCCTGACGCATTGATGGAATTTAATTTACAGGATTACGATCTTGTAATATCAAGCGAATCAGGACCTGCTAAAGGGGTTGTTCCCAATCCAAACGCGTTTCATGTTTGTTACTGCCACAGCCCTATGCGTTATCTTTGGGACATGTATCATGATTATTTTAAAGACACGAATCCTTTAGTCCGCGTTTTTATGAAGCGCCTCATCCCTGAACTGCGCAGATGGGATGTGATTTCTTCAAACCTTGTTGATTGTTTTGTTTCCAATTCTAATTATATAGCGAAGCGCGTTAAACGCTATTACAACAGAGAATCTTTAATTGTTCATCCGCCTGCCGATATAGATAAATTTATTTCTATTGAACGAAAAGTTTCCGATTATTATCTTTTTTTCGGACAGATAACAGGTTATAAACGCGCCGATCTTGCGATAGAAGCCTGTATAAAATCGGGAAGAAAACTTATTGTCGCGGGAGCAGGAGCTTCAAAAAAAATTATAAAAAAATACGCTAAAACAGAGCTTATAACTTTTAAGGGTAGAGTTTCCGACGAAGATGTTTTGGAACTATACTCGGGCGCAAAGGCTTTGTTGTTTCCCGGCATCGAGGATTTCGGCATTATACCTGTAGAAGCGAATGCCGCAGGCTGTCCTGTAATCGCTTTTCGTGACGGCGGCGCGCTGGAAACCGTTAAAGAAAATATAACAGGTATATTTTTTGACGAACAAACGAGCGATTCATTGATTGCCGCAATGGATTATTTCGAAAAAAATTTAAATCTTGTAAATCGTGAAGCTTTCAGCGAACATGTTAATAAATTTTCCAAAAATACGTTTAAAGAAAATATGCTGCGGATTATAAATAATAAAAAAAGGTTGTAATGAAAATATTATTCATTTTATTTTTATTAATTTTTCTTTTAACTGTAAATATTTTCAGCCAGCAGTATTTTATGATACCGGCAGGAGATCCTGTACTTGATGATATAAAATATCTTTCTGTCGCAGCGGGAAAATCTTTTTTATCATTCGCTCCTCCGCTGTCACCGGATGAAGTCAAAAATTTTCTTGATCTTATAGACGAAAAATCATTGTCCTCAAGCGAGAGAGAAGTTTATGATCGCGTTTTAAATAAATTAATTTTTGCCAAACCTCCAATATCGTGGTCGGATAAAGAAGATAATTTTTCGGTTTTATTTAATATTAATTTTGAACTTGAAGGAAAAATAAAATTTAATTCCGATGTTTCGTGGAACGAAAATGAATCGGGCATCACTCCCCTTTTCGCTTTTCCGCTTCAATTATTCTTTTTTAATGTTTTCCAGTTATTCATTGAACCCACGATTGGTTTAAGACCTGGTAAATCCGGCACGGGAATATTTTATACGAATATTCCTTACGATCCGTATCATTTCAGCGTTCAGTATTGGCCTTTCCGCGCGTTTCTTGCGGCAGGAGGTTCGTGGTATAATTTTCAAATAGGAAAGGATCATTTAAGATGGGGAACAGCTCATACGGGAAGCATGCTTTTTTCCAATGATTCTGTTTTTTATGATTTTGTTCGTCTTTCATTATTTTCGTCTCATGTAAAATATTCGATAATGATAAATCAAATGCCGCTTAATTTGCACAATAATTTAATAGATGATTCTTTGTTTGATACCTCTCCTGAAGGCTGGAACGAAAAAGGAAATAACTCTTCGGTTAACAGATATTTTTATCTTCATAGAATTGATATTAATATAATGAATAAAATTTCTGTCGGTATAATGGAAGGAATTATGACAGGGAATTCTCCCATAGAACTAAGATTTTTAAATCCGTTATTGATTTATCATTCATTGTACGCATGGGAAGATTATGATAAATGGGAACCGAATAACGGAGATATGATAGGTTCTGTTTTATCTTTGGAATTAAACATAAATATTTTAAAATCTTTCGCCGTTTACGGACAAATTATAATGAATCAGTTCGCGCTTCCTTCGGAAACAGACAAGCAAAGCAACCAGCCTCCAAACGGTCTTGGTTATATAGCAGGAATTCATTTTACGCATTCTTTTAAAAATTTAGAATCTATCTTTTTTCTGGAGTTTATTTATACCGATCCTTATTTAAATTTACTTGCCAGTCCTTACGCGAGTTTTATTCAGCAGAATGTGGATTATTATTTAATTTCTCATTCAAGAGATACGATTTCGCTTTCTTTGGGCGGAAAATTTAAATATAATTCGTCATTGAATTTTTCCGGAGTTTTTTCTTGGACTGCAAGCGGCGAACACAACGCAAACGGCTTAAAATGGGATTGGGAACAAACACCCGCCGCTTTCAGGGAAAAAACTCCTTCGGGAACGGCGGAAAATAAGTTTTTGCTTACAATACAGTCGCAGTGGAAACCTCTCTCATGGCTTTTTTTAAAAGCATCCGTTACAGGAATTGTTTCGCATAACAACAGGCACAGCGAAGGTGAACTTGCATTCGGCGGACAGGCAGCGTTTGCCGCCGGAATCCGTTATTAAAATTAAAACTTGGGAAATATTTGT